>Ga0233441_1002209_pt1 | contig 14948 bp, 15 predicted proteins | sample SI_123_September_4_FD_182781 | JGI IMG/M metagenome (GOLD analysis project Ga0233441, IMG submission 182781) | Seawater microbial communities from Saanich Inlet, British Columbia, Canada - SI_123_September2016_135_MG | ecosystem: Environmental > Aquatic > Marine > Inlet | place: Canada: British...
CGCAATTATTAACCATGGATAAAAAGTTAATGGTGGTAGCGGATAAGATCGGTGTTTCATATGTATGACAATTAAGTGCGAGATTAAACCTGCGCATCTTTAATTATCGATAGTAGCCATTATCACTTTCAAAATATTAATCTACACATGAAACCCTTCATTAGAGGAGTGTTTGTCAAACAATAAGGAGAATTAAAAAAAATGTTACAAAATTCATCAATATTAATTACAGGAGGTACGGGTTCATTTGGACATACTTTCGTCCCTATGACACTAAAAAAATACAACCCCAAAAAGATTGTTATTTTCTCACGTGACGAAATGAAGCAATGGGAAATGGCTAAATTATTTAAAAACGACCCTCGTGTTCGCTTTATGATTGGTGATGTGCGTGATAGAGATCGACTATATCGTGTGTTGGATGGTATTGATTATGTGGTTCATGCCGCCGCCACAAAGATTGTTCCTGCTGCAGAATATGATCCATTTGAATGCGTTAAGACTAACGTTATAGGTGCAATGAACCTTATAGACGCCTGTATTGACAAAGGTGTTAAGCGTATTGTTGCTCTATCTACTGATAAAGCAAGCAGCCCTGCAAATTTGTATGGGGCAACTAAGCTAACTTCTGACAGGTTATTTGTATCTGGAAACTCATATACTGGTAGTCATAATACTAATTTCTCAGTTGTGAGATATGGCAATGTAATGGGCTCTAGAGGATCTGTTATTCCATTTTTTATGTCGATCGAAAAAGATACTGTATTGCCAATTACAGATAATCGTATGACTAGGTTTATGATTTCACTAGAAGAAGGTGTTCAATTAGTTTGGCATGCTTTTGATGATATGAAGGGCGGTGAAATTTACGTTAAAAAAATTCCATCCATGAAAGTGACAGATATTGCTTTAGCTGTTGACAATAAAGCAAAACAAGAAGAGGTTGGCATTAGACCAGGTGAAAAATTACATGAGCAAATGATTGGAGCAGAAGACGCTCTTTACACTTATGAATATCCAGGGTATTTTAAAATTTTACCCTCTATTAACGAATGGGGTAATGACCCGAAAAGAATAGGTGTCGGCGTTAAGGTTGATCCAAAATTTATATATTGTTCTGATAATAATAAAGAGTGGATGGAGGTTTCCGAACTCCAAAAATGGATAGAAGAAAATCGTAACAAAATAGGGAGTATATAAAAGTGATTCCTTACGGAAGGCAAGATATTAATCAGGCTGATATAGATTCGGTCGTAGATGTCTTGCAGTCTGATTTTCTAACACAAGGTCCACAAGTCCCTTTATTTGAAAAAAAAGTTTCGGATTATTGTGGTGCAGAATATGGAGTGGCAGTTAATAGTGCTACATCAGCATTGCATATTGCTTGCTTAGCTTTAGGTCTTGGTAAGGGTGATTATCTTTGGACATCTCCGAATACTTTTGTGTCTTCTGCAAATTGCGGCCTATATTGTGGCGCACAAGTTGATTTTGTTGATATTAATCCACTGACCTATAACTTATCCCCAGAAGAGCTTGAAAAAAAACTAATTCAAGCAAAGCAACATAATAAACTGCCTAAAATTGTAATTCCTGTGCATTTCGCTGGGCAGTCTTGCGATATGAGGAAAATTTATTCGCTTAGCCAGGAATATGGTTTTAAAATTATTGAAGATGCGTCTCATGCGATTGGAGGTAAGTACCTAGATCAACCAATTGGTGGTTGCCAATATTCCGATATCACCGTATTTAGCTTTCACCCGGTTAAGATTATTACAACAGCAGAAGGTGGTTTGGCAACAACGAACAATAAAAAACTCTCAGAATGTATGCAACTATTTCGTAGTCATGGGGTGACTCGTGATCCCGGGTTGATGACTAAAGAGGCCGAAGGTAGTTGGTATTATCAGCAAGTTGAACTTGGATTTAATTACCGAATGACTGAATTGCAAGCTGCATTAGGTATTAGCCAGATGCAAAGGTTAGATGAATTTATTACTAAGCGTCATAAGCTACAAGAGAGATATGACTTATTGTTAGAAGATTTGCCAATAATTAAACCTTATCAAGATAAGGATGGTTATTCTGCGCTACATCTATACCCTATTCAAGTTCAAAAAGATAAACTAAAAAGCACAAGGAAAGAAATTTTTGAAGCATTACGGAAAAATAGCATTGGTGTAAACATTCATTATATTCCCGTGCACACACAATCTTATTATGAGAATATGGGATTTAAAAAAGGTGACTTTCCTAATGCTGAAAGTTATTATGAGAGTGTAATTAGCATTCCTTTATTTTATGCAATGACATTTGAGCAGCAAGATCAAGTAATTGCGGTTTTAGAAAAAGTATTAAAGTAAATATGTCAAAAATAGCTCTTGGTACAGTTCAATTTGGAGTTGATTATGGTATTAATTCTATAGAAGGTCGAGTTCAGTCAACTGAGGTTGGAAGTATATTGAGCTATGCATACTCAAAAGGCATTGATCTATTAGATACTGCGCCTGCTTATGGGGATAGTGAAAAAATTCTTGGTAGAATGGATATTTCGAATTTTAAAGTGGTTACAAAAACTAGGCACTTTGACAGCCCAAAAATAAACAATAACGATATAAAGTTGTTAAATAGTGATTTTTACCATTCATTGAAAAATTTAAAACAAGATAGTGTTTACGGAATATTGATACATAACCCTGGTGATTTATTAAAGCCCGGTTCTGAGAAGTTATTTGACCAACTTCAAGAGTTAAAACAAGAAGGAAAAATAACGAAAATAGGTGTATCAGTGTATGATTATAGCCAGTTACAATCCATTCTTAATATTTTTGATATAGACTTGGTGCAGTTACCTTTCAATATATTGGATAGAAGGATGATTGATAGCGGCATGCTTGTCAAGCTTCGAGAAATGAATATTGAAGTGCACGCGCGTTCAGTTTTTTTACAAGGTTTGCTTTTAATGTCTGAAAAAAATAGACCTGATAAATTCAAGCGCTGGAGTAACTTGTGGAAAATATGGCATGAGTGGCTAAATGACAACCAAATAACAGCATTAGAGGCTACAATTAGGCATGCTATGTCTATACCGGAAATATCTAAAGTATTAGTTGGCGTGGATAATAAAGATCAGTTAAAAGAAATTATAATTGCCTCTAATGGTATTTTGCCAAATATACCAACTGAATTACATACAAATGATATTAATTTATTAAATCCATCAAATTGGGGTAGATTATGAAAGTCGTAGCATTAGTGCAAGCTAGAATGGGATCAACTAGATTGCCAGGTAAAGTATTGAAATCTATTGTTGATAAGCCAATGATTGAACTTCTGCTAGCTCGATTATCTCAATCCAGTGAATTGGATGAAATCGTTGTGGCAACCTCTAAAGAGTTGCAAAATAACAGGCTACAATCAGTGGTAGAATCTTTAGGTTATCGATGCACAAGGGGCAGTGAAAAAGATGTATTGAGTCGATTTTATCAATCGGCCAAGTTTTTAAATGCCGATGTAGTTGTTCGTATTACAGGTGATTGTCCGTTAGTTGATTCGGACTTAGTTGACAAGTGTATTCAAGGATATAAAGATAGTCAAGTAGATTATTTTTCAAATATTGATCCGGTAAGCTACCCTGATGGATTAGATGTTGAAGTAATGTCATTTGAATCACTTGAGCGTGCAAATAATGAGACTAAATCTGAGTTTGATAGGGAGCATGTAACACCGTATATCCGTAATTCCGATAGTTTTTCAAAATCTTCAATACGGTACACTGAGGATTTATCCGCTCAAAGGTGGACTGTAGATGAACCAGAAGATTTAGTTGTAATAACAAATATATTTGAGTATTTTTCACCAAATATACATTTTAATTGGTGCCAGATATTAGAGTTGGAAAAACTAAAGCCTGAGCTGTTTACAGAAAACCAGCAAATTAAAAATAATGAGGGGGCGGTTATGGGTACAGGGCAAAAGCTATATAACAGAGCGAAGAGAGTTATTCCCGGTGGCAGTATGCTACTTTCCAAAAGACCAGAAATGTTCTTGCCTGAAAAATGGCCATCTTACTTTAGTAAATCTAAGGGCTGTAAAGTTTGGGATCTAGACGGAAAAGAGTACATCGATATGTCAATTATGGGGATTGGCACCAATACATTGGGCTATGGGCATCCTGAAGTTGATGAGGCTGTTATAAAAACTGCTAGAGATGGCAATATGTCAACTTTTAATTGCCCAGAAGAGGTTTATTTAGCGGAAAAATTAGTGGAACTGCATCCATGGGCAGACATGGTTAGATTTGCTAGAGCAGGCGGCGAGATTAACTCTGTAGCTGTTCGTATTGCTAGGGCGTCCACTGGTAAAGATAAGATTGCTATTTGTGGTTATCATGGTTGGCATGATTGGTATTTATCTACTAATCTTAATAGTGATAAAAATCTTGATGGGCATTTATTACCAGGCTTACAGCCTAGCGGTGTACCTAGGGGGTTAACAGGTACGACACTACCCTTTAACTACAATGATATTGAGCAATTGGAGCAATTAATTAAAGAGAACAATGGTGAGATTGCAGCCATTAAAATGGAAGTCTCTAGAAACGAAGGACCAAAAGACAATTACTTGCAAAAAGTAAGAGATCTAGCTACTGAAAATAATATTATTTTAATTTTTGATGAGTGCACTTCAGGCTTTAGAGAAACATTTGGAGGCTTGCATAAAAAGTATGGCATAGAGCCTGATCTGGCTATTTTTGCTAAAGCCTTGGGTAATGGCTACGCAATTTCTGCTTGTATCGGCAGGAAAAAATTTATGCAGGCAGCGCAGCAAACCTTTATTAGCTCAACTTTTTGGACTGAGCGTATTGGACCAACTGCAGCATTAAAGACTCTAGAGGTCATGGAGAAAGAAAAATCTTGGGATGCAATTACCAAAATCGGTACTGGTATTTCTAACCAGTGGCAAGATTTGGCAGATAAATATGAGTTAAATATTAGCACATGGGGGTTGCCCGCATTAAGCGGTTATACATTTAACTCACCTAATGCACTTGCTTATAAAACTTTAATTACTCAAGAGATGTTAAAGAAGGGTTACCTTGCTGTTACTAGTGTATACGTTTGTACAGAGCATAAACGGGAGATAGTTGACGGATATTTTTCAGAGCTGGAGTCAATATTTGCAACCATCAAGGAGTGTGAAGAAGGTTTAAATGTAAACACTCTATTGGAAGGCCCATTGTGCCATAGTGGATTTAAACGCCTGAACTAATGAAGATAGCCATTTTAACCACTAAAAATCAATGGTTTGAGCCTTATGCAGATGCTTTATCAGAAAAATTAGGAAATATTCCAATTTTTAACAATCATATTGAATTTGACAATATATACGACATTATCTTTATTTTAAGTTATCATTCTTTGGCTCCAAAAGAATATCTTGAAAAAAGTAAACATAATTTAGTTATACACCAAAGTGCACTGCCAAAAGGCAAAGGCTGGGCTCCACTGTTTTGGCAGGTTTTAGAGGGGGAAAGTAAAATTCCATTCACCATGATTGAAGCGAATAGCAAGGTCGATAATGGTGATATTTACATGCAAGAGATACTTGAATTAACTAATCATGAGTTAAATGAAGAGCTTAGAGATAAGCAGGCTAAAATGATTATGCAAATGTGTGTCAAATTTGTAAATAATTATGAACAATACAAAATCCCCGTTAAGCAAAATGGTGATGAAAGTTTCTACAAAAAGCGAGATAAAAAAGATAGTAAATTAAATATAGATAAAACTATCAAAGATCAGTTTAATCTTTTGAGGGTTGTTAATAATAGTGATTACCTGGCGTATTTTAAGCTAGACGATCATCGTTATATACTGAAAATTGAACTAGATAGCTCGGAGGGGGTGGAGTTGATTGATTTTGCTGACTTAACTCAAAAGGAAGTGATGATGATTTTAACCTGGAGGAATCATAAAAATGTTAAAAAGTGGATGTATTTCCAAGATGAAATTTCCGTAGAGGCGCATCTTGGTTTTATAGACGAGTTGCAATTTTCAAAATCTCGACAATACATGGTTGTAAAAAAAGACAATAAATATGTAGGTGTGGTTTATTTTACAAAAATAGATGGCGCAAATAAAGAGTGTTATTTTGGTTTGTATGCCAATCCCTTCGAGAAAATAGCTGGCATAGGGCAGATTCTTGGAGATGTGTGTTTGAAATATATTCTAGACTTATTAAACTTAAATAAAATAAAATTAGAAGTTTTTAGTGATAATGTAAGAGCGTTAAGCTTATACAAGAAATATAATTTTAAAGGGGTGGGTGTGAAAAGTGTTAATGATAGGCAGGCAGTCTGCATGGAGTTGAATCATGATTGTTAAACTAAATTGCAAGTATGAAAAATAGAGGAAATCCAGTATGAGTAAAATTGATATTGATGGTCGTGTGATAGGCGGTGATCGTTGCTATATTATCGCAGAAATTGGGTCAAATCATAATCAGAGCCTTGAACTCGCATTCAAGAGTATTGATGCGGCCATTGAATGTGGTGCGGATGCAGTTAAATTTCAATCTATTGATGTGAATGAGCTTTATTATCAGCCTTCTAAACAGGTGAAATCTTTACACCAAAAGATAGATAAGCCAGAGGAGTGGCATGGGATTCTCTCTGAATATTGTACAAAAAAAGGTATCACTTTCTTTTCGGCTCCTACCTATCTTAAGGCTGTAGATATTCTTGAGGAAATCAATGTCCCACTATACAAACTTGCATCTGCACAAATAGGAACCTTTCCACAAATGATTGAAAGGGTCGCCGCTACTGGCAAGCCAGTTATACTCTCTACTGGTATTGTGACCATGAAGGAACTAAAGAGTGTTGTTAATATTTTCAAACGCCACAATAACGAAAAGTTTATTATCTTGCATTGCAATAGTATCTATCCAACTCCTTACAATAAGGTTCATCTGAATATCATGAAACAGTATCGGGATGAGTTTGATTGTATCGTTGGGTTTTCTGATCATACTCCGGATATTTATGTCCCTATCGCGGCAACAGCACTTGGGGCGAAGGTCATTGAAAAGCACTTTGCTTTGGATCGTACATTACCTGTGCCAGATGCACCATTTTCACTCGAGCCGGATGAATTTAAAAGAATGGTAGAAGGAATTCGTGCAGTAGAACAAATATTGATAGACGATAGTAGAGAACAACTACAGCCAGAAGAGTATCAGTTTAAAGAGAGCATTCTGTACAGGCTTGTAGCTAATAAAAGTTTAGCATCTGGAGAGTCTGTAAAAGCTGAGGATTTTAAATTCTTACGCCATTCTAAAGGAATAGATTGTAGGGATATGCATAAATATTTGGATAGTAGAGCATATTATCAGAAAGATATTTATGAAAATTCACTGGTGCACGCAGAGGATATTCGCTTTGCAATCTAATATACGGATGAAAAAAATATTGGTTATTAACTTGGGGTGGGAACAGGCGCCACTAATTGACTATCTAGTAGGACTGACTGATTGCCAACTTTTCGGAATTCATTTCAGTAAAACTCCATACAGACCAGAAGTTTTTAAAACTATCCATACGTGTGATTTAAGAGATTTACCTAGCATATTATATTTTGCTAATAGTGTTACTCCTGATGCTGTGATTTCTGATCAATGTGATTATAGCCTTTTTGCACAAGCCGTGATTGCAGAAAAGTTTAATCTGCCTGGTCCGTCACTTATTTCGGCACAGTTGACCAACAACAAATACCTGCAAAGAGAGCGAGCACATGCAAAAGGATTAACTATTCCAGCATATAAGCTGTGTACAGTCGTAGATGATGTAAAGACATTTGGTGAAAACTACGGTTATCCTTTAATTGTTAAACCATTAGATAATCGAGGCAGTTTTGGTGTCGTTAAGGTTGAGTCACCAGAAAGTGTCGATTCTGGATTTATAGATGCACTGATACATAGCCATTCTAGGCAAGTTATAGTGGAAGAGTTTATTGAGGGTATTCATATAACGGTCGATGGTTATGCATTCAAAGAATTAGGATCTAAGTCTCTATCTTTAGCTACGAAACAGTTAGTTGAAGAAAATACACAGGTTGCTATCGGGATCGTATATCCAGGTGATTTGGAATCAGAATTGTTTGAAAAAGCGATGTCAGTTAATGAAATTGTCAATAAAAGCTTGATGTATAATTTTGGTATGACTCATAGCGAGTATATGATTCGTGGTGAAGAGATTTACTTAATCGAGAGCGCTAATAGGGGGGGTGGTGTTTTCACTAGTGAGATTATTGTGCCATCCTCATCAGGAGTTGATTTATTAGCCCAGTATGTTGCTGACTGTTTTGGTGAGACATGCAGTAATTACAAGATGCCAGAGCAGAATCCAGTTGTACTACGTTTTTTTAGCTTTGCTCCAGGTTGCGTTATTGGAGTAGAGGGGTGGGAAAATATTACTAAGAATCCTAGAATATTGGCTTCTGAGATTTTTATTAAACTAGGTGACACAATTAGCCCTATAACGTCTGATGCAAATCGACATGGATTCTTCATTTTAGAAGGTAGTTCAGACGATGCTGAGGCAATATTTGATACGGTAAAGGTAAACTATGCATAGCAAGATCATTGAAACGATTCGTAAAAATCGAATATCCAGTACAGAAGTTGCAGATGCTTTAGGGAAAAAAGGAGTGATTACTGACGTTGCCCCCCTAAATAGTGGTCATTTTGTTGTTGGTACAGTCCATTATGTTTGTACATGGGATGAATCCAACTGGCCATTACACGAACAAATTCAGGATTTCCCAGAACATTCAATAGTATATGTTGATACTATTGAATGTGAAGGTCGGGCAATATTTGGTGATTTAGTGGCTAAGTCACTACTTATTTATGGTGGCGCAAAAGGCGTGGTAGTAAATGGTTTGCTTCGAGATATTCATCGACTGAAAAAGGAAAACTATCCGATTTGGTGTAAGGGCGTTAGTCCTATTGGATGTTTTAACAGAGAAGTGACTTTGCGACCAGAGATTGAGCAATATCAAGCGTTGCAACGTCAAAAGTTCAGTGATGCGATATTTGTCGCCGACGATTCAGGGTGTGTAGTTATTGAGAAGGCAGAGCAAAGTGAAGAATTTTTAGAGAAACTAGAATTTATAGAGCTACAGGAAGATATCTGGTATTTCTGTACGGATACCTTGAAGCTTTCCACTTATGAGACTATCTGCAAAAAGATCTATCTCCAAAAGCCAGAGTTACTTCCCATAGGATTAAAAGAGAGGTTGGAAAAATATATGGGTGAACTATCATGAGTGAAATTCTCCGTAAAATTGCGAAATCTACAGTAGCTCGTTATTCTGATCGATATCAGAAGCTAGGTCGAAATGTCCGTACTTTAGGGTGGGGTAGTGAAGAACATCAACGTTATCGCTTTGAGCAAGTTCTTCGTGCTGTTTCACTGAAAGGCAAGAATGTTCTGGATATTGGCTGTGGTTTTGGTGATTTTTTATCAAGTTGTTCAGATGCAGGATGCAAGCTCGAATGTTACACCGGTTGGGATATTAATCCGGACTTGATAGCAGAAGCAAAACTACAGCACCCCAGTTCAACTTTTTATGTACTTAACCTTGCAGAACAGAAGGAATTAAATTCTGTAGCAGCAGTTGGAGTTATGCTGGGTGTTTTGAATTTCAATTTCAAAGAGGCTTATGACAATATAGCCTTTTCAAAGATGATGATTCAAAAGGCATTTTCTACTGTCTCTGAAACCCTTGTTGTAGATTTTTTAAGTCTTTATCGTACACCTGATTATCCTGAAGAGGATTTTGTCTTTTACCATGACCCTGCTGAGATGCTTGCCTTTGCTTTGGAATTAACACCCAATGCCAGGCTGCTTCATGATTATTCGCCTATCCCCCAAAAAGAGTTTATATTGGTACTAGAGCATGTTTGATTGCAATATTCATCTACCTTGTGGTGGCGATGGAATTGATGCTCGTTTAGGGGATGAGGGATGCATGGGACAGCGGGAGTTACTAACCGGTTTTGAGTGTCACCTTCCTACTTTAAAGGAAAAAATAGACGCTGGAAATTTCATGCTTTTCAATGAAAATCTTTCACCTGTTGAAGCATCTGTTTTTACTTCAGTAGTTCGCGAAACCTTTTCTGAAGCTTGTTTTACTGTATTAGGGAATATACATAATCAAGCAGAAGCTCAACGATTAGAGAGTTTGAAAAAGGCTGGGATTGATGCAGTCAAGTTTCACTGTTATTTTCAGAAGATCGATGAAGGTGATTTTCCAAAAGTGATGGCGTTAGCAAAGGTTGCCGTTGACTTGAAAATGCCAATTTTTATTGATACTAGCTATGGTTCAACGGGAATGTATCGCTATGACAATTTGAGACTAGCTGCATTCTTACTGGAAGAGATTACGACTGTTCCTGTGGTGTTGTTGCATAGCGGTGGGGCTAGAATTCTTGAAGCATTTTTATTGGCAGATGCTTGTCCCAATGTCTATCTGGAGACCTCATTTTCTCTTCCATATTATTTGGGTTCATCAGTTGAACGTGATATGGCTTTTTCATATAAAAAAATAGCGGATAGAGTCATTTATGGTTCTGACTTCCCCTACGTAGATATGGATACTTCTTTGAGTAAGTTTATGACATTTTCCCAAAAATGGGGATTTAGTGATTCGCAGATTGAAGGTTTCTTGAACATTAATGTGCAAAAGGTATTTGGTGGTTGATTTACTCATTCTGGCTGATGGTGGCGGGGGTATTGGTTTTGGACATCTTATGCGATGTCTTGCAATCAAAAGTGCATGGAATAATGGGTCTGCAAGGTTATTAGTGCAAATGGAAAACGGTGAGCCAGCTCCCGATGGTGCAGAAAAATCCGATTGGCTCAATGCAGCAGAAAAACTCAAACAGTTTGCGACAAAAAATATTCTCCTGTTAGTTGATAGCTATCGACCGAATGCAGATTACTTTCGTCTACTAAAAAGCATGTTTCCATTTGTGGTAGTGCTTGATGACTATAATAGAATTTTATATCCAGTGGACTTAGTTATATGTCCTGGAATATATGGAAAGGAAATGGACTATAGTAATCAGATTTCTGCGACTGTAGGAGGGGCAGAATACGTTATTCTTCGTCCAGAAATACTTGCTGCAAGGCAATTAGAGATAAGAGAAACTATAGAAACCATTTTGGTTGCTTTTGGCGGCTCTCAGCAAGATGAAATATTATTCCAGCAAGTAATCGATATTCTGGAGGGTGCAGGGTATCAGGCGATAGTTGTTACGGGCAACGAGCTGCTAGCAAAAAAATTACATGGAAAAATATCTAAGATTTACGGAAGACTGGAGCCGATGAAAATGGCCAAAATAATGGCATCAGTTGATGTCGCTGTTTCTGCTGCGGGGCAAACACTGAATGAGCTTGCGTGGCTTGGAGTACCAACTTTTTCAATTAGAACAGGAATAGACCAGCAAGGGAATTGGAAATATTACAATGATCATGATTTGTCTTTGGCGGCTGTTTTATGTGATGACGTAGACTGGGAGTCTACATTGAAGACAGTATTGAGAAACGAAACATATGAAAGTAGGTTGGAACAATCTCATAGACTAAAGAATTTATTAACTGATAAGGGCGCAGAAAAAATTTGTTCATTGGTTAATAAGTTAGGAAGTAAGTTAGATGGTTAAAATTATAAATAATCGGTTGCTATAAAAAAATGAGTATAAAGTTAAATAGTAGTATTGTCCTAGTTGTTGCAGCTCATCCAGATGATGAGGTGTTTGGCTGTGGAGGTACTATAGCAAAACACATTGCATTAGGTGATAAAGTACACGTAGTGTTTATGACTAATGGTGTAGGTTCGCGCAATGCATCTTTTAAGGAGGCCCAAGAAAGACGAAAAGCTTCACAAGATGTGGCGAATATTTTAGGCATCTATTCGACTCAGCAATTTGAATTTCCAGATAATAAAATGGATACAATTGCCTTGTTAGATGTTGTTCAATCTATTGAGAAAGTAATTGATAAACTGCAGCCAAAAATAATATACACACACCATGCTGGAGATTTAAATATTGATCATCAATTGACGCATAAGGCAGTGATGACAGCATGTCGACCGCAACCTGGATTTTGTGTTAAGGAAATATATGCTTTTGAGGTACTTTCAAGTACCGAATGGCAAACTCCAGGGTATATGCCTTTTCTTATTAATAAATATGTAGATATTACAAATTATATAGACCTAAAAAAAAGAGCAATCCGATTTTATCATAATGAGATAAGACCGGCTCCTCACACCAGAAGCAGCAAGAATATAATAAGACTAAACGCCCTTAGAGGAAACTTTATTGGTGTTGAGTATTCAGAGGCATTTTTTACTGTTAGAAATATTTCATAAACCTTAAGGAAAAAAATATAGAAATCCATGTAAGAAGTGTTTTTTTTTGCAAGGTATTTTGTTAGATTTTGACAATATTTAAAACTATTTTTCAACTTGGAGATGTCAATTTAATAAGTATCAAGCAATGGTTGAAAAAAAAGCAAAATGACTTTGTTGGAATACGCACTTAACTTTGTATTAAATACCCAAGAGATAGATAGAGTGTTGGTGGGCGTCAATAGCGAGCAACATTTGAGAGAAATTATTCAATCAGCACAAAAAGAAGGTAGATCAAACGCCTATTTTATTAATGATGTAAATTTATTAAACCCAAGCTTATGAAAAATTTAGAATGAAAATTAAACAAGTGCCAATTGTTATTAATAGTCGTTTAATTTCTGGAATGAAGAGCACTTATACACGCAATGAAAGCGTTATAGCTTCAGCACTATCTGTTAGTGAAAAATGACTAATAAAGCTCGGTATTTAATTACTACCGCCGACGAGCGAACATGGAAGTTTGATCGCCCAGTCATTTTTTTGGGTGAATGGTGTCGAACGTATGAACGTAAGCATGTTTGGCAAGGTATGAATGCTATTGTTGCAGCACCTTATGGCTTAGATCAAGACAGTAAGGATTCCGATCATATTGATGTGCAAGAACTAGAGAATAAGCTGCTTCCTGTATTATGCGATACACTTAATCGGCATCATGGAATACAACATGGAGAGCGGTTTTGGAGAATTATCTTAGGACACTGGCTCGCTCGCTATGTAAGTATAATTTTGAACCGCGTTAAAACTCTTAAACAATGTTTGCAAGTACATCAAGTGTCGGGTATCACGACTTATGGCGATGATTATTATACGCTAGCAACTCAGGACTCTTATTCATTTATTTTTGCTTCAAATGATGAGCGTTGGAATGTTGCATTAACTGCACGCATATTGAGTTTACTAGAATGCACTAATTTCCCAGTAGAGGTTATTACAGAAGATCGAACATCAGCAGGATTTTTCTGGAATAGGAATAATGTGTCCACTCTAAAATGGGGCTACTCCATGGCAGGGAAGTTGGCGAGTTATTTGGTAAGAGATTCTGATGCACTTATTATCCATAGCTACCTTCCTAAGAAAGAAGAAATAAAGCTACAGCTAGTTTTAGGGCAATGTCCTCAGTTGTGGATATCTCCCAAGCTTGAAGTGTTGGATAAGTATAATCAGGTGCTACGAAAAAGATTAGCTAAACAGGTGGTAATAAAATCAGACAATACCATGGAAAATATTTTATTTTCTATGGTATTTGAATTGTTGCCCGCCTGTTATTTAGAAAGCTTTGATAGTTTAAATAAGCTTGTAAAAGAACAGCCTTGGCCTAGAGAGCCAAAATTTATTTTTACGAGTAATAGCTTTGATACTGATGAGGTTTTTAAAATTTATACCGCTCAAAAGGCTGAAGAAGGTATAAAGTATTTCATTGGTCAGCATGGCAATAATTATGGTGCGTCACGCAATTATGCTAATCCTAGCAATGAAGAAATTACCGCCGACAAATTCCTAACCTGGGGATGGGTGGATGGCTTACCACAACATACACCTGCTTTTATATTTAAAACTATAAATAGGAAGAGAGGATGTTACAATTCACAAGGGGGACTGTTACTGATAGAGCTATGTTTAAAGCATCGTATATCCACTTCGGATGGTACCGCTGAATTCAATACTTATTTTGAAGATCAACAGAAGTTTATTGATAAACTTACAAGCGCACCAAGGCGGAAACTGGTAGTCAGACTGCATGCAGGGTATCGATTTATGAAATGGGGTGAAGAGAAAAGATGGCAGGCGTTTGACCCATTACTAAAAATAGACACTGGTGATACTAACGTTCGCAAGCTAGTCGAGAAAAGTAGACTAGTGGTGCATAGTTATGACTCAACTGGCATTCTGGAAACACTATCACAAAATATCCCAACTCTTGCCTTTTGGCAGAATGGGTTTGATCACTTGCGTGATAGCGCAAAGCCCCAATATCAGCTATTGGTGGATGCTGGAATCGTACACTTAACACCAGAATCAGTTGCGAAGAAAGTTAACGAAGTGTGGAACGATGTTGATGGTTGGTGGGGGAAAAGTATTATACAAGATGCTAGAAAACAGTTTTGTAGTCGGTATGCACGGCAGAGCGAGAATCCTATTCGAGAGCTTAAACAAATCTTGATGAAATAAGTTTTATAGTAACGGTAAAAAAAAGTCTGAGGTGATTAGTGTAAACTATTCTGATTGACTAATACCGATGTAATTCATGACTTAAATGAATTACTCTAATCTGCTTAAGGTTAGTCTGTTTTCTTAAATTAATATTTGACTAGAAATAACGATAACATATTGACCATAATCCCACAACAATTGAGAATTGTTCACAACTAAATTAGAAATGGAATTAATTACAGCTAATAATTATTTAAAAATATACTTATGGCGAGTGTTGTCGGTAGTGTCTGGATTTTTGTCATTAGTTATAGT
>Ga0233441_1002220_pt1 | contig 14908 bp, 10 predicted proteins | sample SI_123_September_4_FD_182781 | JGI IMG/M metagenome (GOLD analysis project Ga0233441, IMG submission 182781) | Seawater microbial communities from Saanich Inlet, British Columbia, Canada - SI_123_September2016_135_MG | ecosystem: Environmental > Aquatic > Marine > Inlet | place: Canada: British...
TTGTATCCTAACTGTGGAGATGCTGAGGTAGATTGCTATCTACTATTTAAGAATCATTTGATCAGGTTGGGTATTGGGATAGTTGCATTTTTTGTCGCGTTTAAGTTACCTATTAAATTTTGGGAAAAGATTTCTATCATTCTGTTTTTTGGGATGTTTTTCATGCTGACTTTCGTGTTGTTGATGGGAGATGGATTTGGAACGATTGCGAAGAGTTGGCTGGTTATTTCAGGAACTTCTTTGCAACCGACGGAGTTTGCGAAGTTGGCGCTGATTTTGTATTTGGCTTATTTCTTTACCAAGAAGGGGAAGAAAATCGAAGATTTTGCAGAGGGATTTATTCCTTTTGTTATCATGAGTGGGTTGATTGCTGTGCCTATGTTGATGCAACCTGATCTTGGGTCTACGCTGGTTATTGGGATTATTGCTGTGAGTATGTACTTCATCGCGGGGGCACGGGCCAAGCATCTTCTAATTGGCTTTTTTGCGGCTTTATTTTTGGCTATTATTTTAATTACTTCTATCCCTCATGTTAGGGAGAGGTTCGTTTCTTTTAGCAATGTAGGAGAGGAATGTCTTGAAGATAATTGTTGGCAGAGTAAACAGGCTAATATTGCGGTGGGAAGTGGAGGTTTGTTTGGGAAAGGGCTGACTCAAGGAATCCAAAAATCGTACTGGCTACCTCAAGCTACGGATGACTTTATCTTTGCTGCTTCGGCTGAGGAACTTGGGTTTTTGAGAATTGTTTTTATCATTATTGCTTATTTTGTTGTTGCTCAACGGGGGTTCTATATTGCCAATCATGCTCGGAGTAATTTTGAGTCATTGGTGGCGGTTGGGATAACTGTCTGGATCGTCATGCAAGCTTTTATTAATATAGCCGTTAACACTGCTTTGATGCCTGTCACAGGGATCACTTTGCCATTTGTTAGTTATGGAGGATCGTCTCTGATCTCATCAATGATTGGTGTTGGTATTTTATTAAGTATATCTGCTCAAAAAGGAAACTATGCGCGTACTACTAACAGGAGGAGGAACTCTAGGTCACGTAACTCCAAACCTGGCCGTTATAGGAGAATTTACTAGAAGAAGTCGTAAGCACGAACTTCTTTATGTCGGCGCCAAGAAAGGCGTTGAAAAAGATGCTGTCTTGCGTTTTGCTTTGGACTTAGATCTGAAAAAGTTTCAATACAAAGCTATCTCAAGCGGGAAGCTGCGTCGGTATTTTTCTCTGATGAATTTTGTAGATATGTTCAAGGTGATGTTTGGTGTTTGTCAGGCGGTCTGTGTTGTGAGGAAGTTCAATCCGCATGTAATTTTCAGCAAGGGAGGATTCGTATCTGTTCCTGTTGTGTTGGCGGTCGGGTGGATCAATTTTTGGCGGCGCTTGTTTGGACGAAAACGAATTGGATTGTTCGTTCACGAATCGGATGTCACTCCTGGTTTGGCCAATAAAATTGGCGCTAAGTTTGCAGAGAAGGTGTTTGTGAGTTTTAAAAAGAGTCGTGCAGCTTTTGGTGGCGGCGATCGAGTCAAAGTTGTTGGGAATCCTGTGAGAAGAGAGGTCTTGAAAGGTTCAGTTGAAGATGGAAGAAAGTTGTGTGGATTTCATAAATTTGGAAATATTCTTTTGGTTATGGGGGGAAGCCAGGGAGCGCGGCAGATAAATGATTTGGTTTGGAATAATTTGGATAAGATTTTAAAGAAATGGCAGGTCGTTCATATTGTGGGGAAAGGAAATTTGAAATTTGGTTTGAAGAAGCAAGGGTACAAACAGTTTGAGCTGCTTTATGATGAGCTGAAAGATGTATATGCGATGACTTCTGTTGTTGTGAGTCGGGGGGGTGCCAATAGTTTGGCGGAAATTGCTGCTCTTGGAAAAAGTGCGGTAGTCGTACCTCTTGGACTTGATGCGAGTCGTGGAGATCAAATAGTAAATGCAAAGGTTTGTGCTGAAGAATATGGATGGCAGGTTCTGCTGGGAAAAGTTGGGGATGAGCAGTTTTTGAGGGCTATTGAATTGGCTAGAGAGGAGGAGTTTAAAGGCGGGGATGGAGACCATTCTGGAGCTGCGAAAAAGATTGTAGATGAGTTGGTGGAAATTTGACAAAAAAACCTTAATCCCCTATTATTGACTACCACAAGGGCAAAGGGGCAATTCTAAATTCGGTTCATTGAAATTCTGGTCTGAGGACGTGCTTTTTGGTCTCTCAAAAATTAACCAGCCAAAAATGTTTATTAAATTTTTGGTCATTATGGTAATGATCGTTTCGGTAGGTTTTACAGTAGTCGTACAGATGAGGCTTTTAAAGTATGCCGAAAAACATCCTCTCCCAGAATCTAGATATACTCGTCTTTTTGGGTTTGTGCGTATTCGTTATGTAAATGTGCTTTATCTTTCAAGTGTGCTTGTTCATGCTTTTGCTTTTATTTGGTTAACTTTTTATTACCTCTAAATGATCGGACTTATTTTCCCAATTAGAAAGAAGGTTTTCCCTCACTCTCAGAAGGAAGGGTACCGCGATATGTACTTCAAGGGGCAACAGTCTAATGAAGAGCTGGTTTGCTTCTGTCGGAAGCATTGGATGCAGGCTTTATCACACATTGGATTATGGATTCTGTTCGCAATTGCAGAGTCCATTTTGTTTTTTGGGGTAAGGAAAGTGAGCGGAATTCTCTCTGGTAATTTTGGACTTCAAATCCTTTATGTTGGAGTTGCTATTTTGATGACCGTATATCTTCACAAAACTTTTTTGAGGATTTTCTCGTATTTCTTGAGTACGGTGATTTTCACTAACACTAGAATTATTTTGCATAAGAAAACTCTTTTCCTTACTGATTCTCATGATGTACTGGACGTCACAAAAATACAGGACGTAAAAAAATCCCAGAAAGGGATTTTAAAAAATCTTTTAGATTATGGGGATTTGGTTATTACACTTGCTTCTGATAAGTCTTCTCACTCACTTCCGTATGTGCCGAATGTGAATTTTCATTTCAGGTGTTTGTCTAGAATAAAAAGAGATGCTGGATTGAGAGGAAGGCTTCAAAATCTCAGACAGGAGGAGGCCAACGGACTGGGGTCATTCTCGGAGGAAAAATCTAAAGAGAGGCTCAGGCTTGAAAGACAACAAGTCGAGGATGCGACAAAGAAGATAACTGGAGAAATCGTAAAATCTGCTATTGAGATGGTAACCGTGCAGGAACCTAGTTATATAGTGCCTTCTTATAATGATTTGAGATTGCATATGGAGGATGTTGAAAAACCATTGTAGGAGAAGAGGGCTTTGGAGTAAACTCTTGGCATGGATAATACTTATTTCATCATTGGAGGTTCGGTTCTGTTCTTGGTAGTTCTTTGGATTGCCGTTGGGGCAAGACATATGGGTTTGCTTCGGAAGAGTGCGTCTGGAAGCTGGGAGTTTGCAGATGAGAAAGTTCGGAAAAGGCATGATGTTGCTCCTATTTTGGCGGAAGTTTTGAGAACTGGAATTGGTGAGGAAAATGGTAAGGGAGAACTTGAGAAATTAATTTTGGGAATGGTTGAAGCTCGAAATCAGGCTCGGCTTATAATTGTTGCTTCGGGTGATAAAACCGAGAAAGAATATGATTTCAGCAAAACTTTGGTTGATCTTATAAGATTTGGAGATATCAGAGAGATCCTGAGTAAAGATGTTCGTTTTCTTGAGTTGAAAAAAGAGTTGGAAGACTTGAATTGTGACATTGAAAATCGTGCAAAAGAATATAATGAGAGCGTTCGGACTTATAATTCAAAAAGGGCAACTGTTCTATACAAACCTGTTGGATTCCTCTTTCGTTTTAGGCAGAAAAAGATTTTTGAATTTGAAAAGTAGTTTTGAGTGGTTATTTTAAAAAAAAGCTTGACGGTGAGTATGCGCTCACCTATATTAGGGGTGAGTATTTACTTACCCTATATTTATGGACACTTTGACTGACAAACAACAAGCGGTTTTAAGTTTCATCGAAAAATACCAATTGAGTAATGGTGGATCTCCTACTTTGAAAGAAATGCGAGAGCATTTTAAGGTTAGTAGTGATAATAGTATTTTGAAACACCTGAAGGCTCTTGAGACAAAAGGATATATTCAAAAAGATGAGACCGCACGTGGGATTGCTCTGTTGGATACTGTTCGCGATAGGCTTTCTAGCAATATTGTTAAGATTCCTCTACTGGGGATGATTCCTGCTGGAGGACCTGTTTTGACTGAAGAATATGTTGATGACTGGGTTGGGTTGGAAGATGGATTTGTGAAAGACTTGAAGGATTCTTTTATGGTTCGAGTCACTGGTGAAAGTATGATTGATGCTGGGATTTTTGAAGGGGATTTGGTGATAGCTTCTGCAAAGCCTGAGCCTAGAAATGGCGATATAGTGGTTGCTCTGATTGATGGAGGTAATACCTTGAAGCGATTTGTTAAGGAAGGTGGAAAAGCTTTCTTAAGGGCTGAAAACAGCTCTTATTCAACCCCTGAGATCGTGCCTATGGAAGAACTTGTCGTGCAGGGGGTTGTAAGTGGACTTATTCGTACATATTAGCGCAAGAGGTTGGGCCTCCGGAGCCAACCTATTTGCGCCTCATATATAACCTTATGAATCATGATATTGATAACTATCGACAACAATCAGGATTTTATGCGACTTCGCGTTAACAGAAGCAAGGCTAGTCGTGGGTTGAGAAAACCTCAAAAAAAGTCTTGGTTCCAAAAAATGTTTGCTGTTCGAAGAAGCTTTTAGTAGGATTGGTGGCGTTGTGTTGGAGCGTAGTAAAAAACATGTAGGATGTTTCGCTCCGTTACACATCTGGCCACCGTAGCTCAGTTGGTAGAGCAATGCTTTCGTAAAGCAGAGGTCCCGGGTTCAACTCCCGGCGGTGGCTCCAGGTTTAATCTCGAGGAATTTTCTCCATAGCGCTCCTCCATTCGGCTTTACTTTTTCTCAACTCTTTTCTTTGGGTGCGCAGCCTGTTTATTGAGGCCTTGTACATTCCTTTTCTTATTTCTTTGAGAACTGAAAGCTCTAGCTCTCTTTGTTTCTTGTCCGAAGTAGCTAATGGATCAAATGCTGTTGGGTTGGCTCCTTCCTCATATGCAGTTGGATCTTTTGTGAGCATAACTCTTTTATACTCTGGATCTGATGTTGCTTGGTATCTCAGTGCTAACTCAAATTTTTCGATGGCTCTATCCCTTTCGTCTAGAACTTTTTCAACTGCTGCTGTTGAAGCTTTTAGTTTTGTTTCGTCTAGCATTGAAGGGTTTTGGACAAAAAAGCCGAAAGTTAAGACGTCTCTTGGAGCAGTTTCACGCAAGAACTCTTCCAGGTATTCGTGGTCAGATTGTTTCTTTGAGAAATAACCAATGTCTCCGAATAATTTCTTGTCGGCATCTATGATGATGTGATCCCCTAGTAAGACCTTTATCACTGAGTCTGAAACTTTGACCTTTTGGCCTATTTCCTTCAACTTTGAATAAGCTTCGATTATTGCTTGTTTCTTTGGGGATTCTGCTTGCTCCTTTCTCTCCTTTATCCCTACGAGTTCCTTCATTTCTTTTATTACAGTTTTGTCTAGAACTACTGGAGCAGTTCCTAACTTATCTGTTAATTCTTTTTGTTTTAGTTCAACTTTCCCATCCCATTCCCAGAATCCTGTGTCGTCAGTATTGGCTGTTGTCATTTTTGCAAGAACTCTGCCATTTGCTCTTTTTGGATAGATAACATCTCCTCTCGCAGAAACGTAGAAATCAGATAAAAGTTTTTTAGCTTTTTGAAGGCTCTCTCTCTTGAATTGGTTTTTTGGTTCGATTTCTTTCTGTTCTCTTTGCGTTGGTTCTACTTTTTGTTCTTCTTGTTCTTTGTTCTGAAATTCTAGTTTTTTATCTGGCCCCTGAATAACCTCTTGTTCTTTTTTATCTGCTTCTTCTTGTAGTTCTGGTGGAAGTGACCTTTTAACTTCTTCTGCTTTTTCTTGAGGAGCGGCTTCCTTAGCTGCGGCTTCTTTAGCCTCTTCTCGAGCAACTTTGCGTTTAAGATTTCGAAGCCTTTTGTTTCTCTGTCTGTATTCTGAGACTGAGAGTCCTTTCTCCATTATTGATTCATATGACAGATTGAAGTCTTTTTTGTAGAATCCTGCTGTAAATGCTTCTTGGAAGGTTGCGTAGTTTTTCAAACCTGCAAATGAACCTCCTTTTTCCTTGTCTTGCTCGAAGTTCATTTCGCGCATAAGGAGGTCGCGTTTCATTTTGCTCACTCCGTAGACGAAAACTTTTTTTACATATTTATCTCCACCGTACTGGTCCAAAAATCCTTCAATATCTTGTTCGTCCAGACTGTATGCTGCTGCGTTTTCCATTTCTTCAACAGATTTCAACTTTCCAGCTCTATAAAGAGCCTCCCCTTTCGTGAGCTTGTATCCGCCTTTGTTATCGAGAGAGTTCAGCATTCCTGCCTTGGTTTCTTTCATTTTGAAATCGACTCCTTTGAGTCCTCTGAGAAATTCTTTTGTGTTTGTAAATTTCTCTGATGATTGTTTTAGAGGCATATTTTTTGTGTTATTTTTTGTTTTTAACGGTTTAATTATAACATAATTCAAGCGTATTGACAAGGGGCGCGGATTATGATATTGTTTTCGACCTGGCATTTTTGATGCCTTGAAGCTTGAAGTTCTTTGAAATTTTGTATCTTTTAGAAATTAAGGTGGTGGTACTCGTTTGACGAGGCACTATCTATTCAATGTTGGCACCAGTGTTTTGCTGGCTGCCTATCATATTTTGCAGGTCCATTTTCCAATATGGAGGGAAAGCCATGAGGACCAACAAGTTGCTGATCACTGTTCTGTTCGCATTTCTAACTGTAGCCACTCTCGGGTGCGCGACCACAACAACCAAGACCCTGGATGCCCCGAAGACCGTCGTGGCCCCCGAGCCCAAGGTGGATGCCCCGAAGACCGCGTTCGACCTCTGGGGTGGAGTCATCACCGTCGATTACGAGACGGTCCCCCCCACGGTGTACGGAGTGGCTCTCTCGATGGAGGCCATGTCTGGATACATCAACGGGTACGCCTTCGGCTCTGGGGAGATCCTGAGCCTTGAAGTTGAGGAGGACAACTACTACGTCTATAATGTGCCCCGTGACTGCGGAGACACGCACATCATCGACCGGATCATCATTCTCAAGAGCAACCTCAAGAGGGACGTGGGCTTCCGTATGAATCCACTCGAGAACTGCGTCCTCACCCCCAAAGCTACCTGGTGGAACGACCCCGTGGTCAGAAACCTGGCCAAGGGCCGCGAGGCCTACAAGTTCACCCTGGGGGAGGACATGCAATTCCTTCTCGAACCCAACATCGACGTCTGTTCCAAGTTCGTCAAGAAGAATACCGACTAGCTCAACCCCTGCTACCCACGCCAACCCAGCCCTAAACTTCCTGGGCGATCCCTTTTCTCGGACAATTAGAGTTTTTTTGTACCGGTAGGGTCCCCTTCAGAAGTTTTTTTCCAAGCGAGTACCCTACCACCTTAGTTTCTAACAAATTTCAATACGAAGTTTTTCATTTCTGTAAAGGTTCGTGATACAATCTCAGCCTTGAGGTTTTTTTAGGTATATTTATGGGCGAAAAACTTACTCCAATGATGCAGCAGTATCGCACTGTAAAGGAGAAATACAGCGATTGTATTGTACTTTTCAGGTTAGGAGACTTTTATGAGATGTTTTTTGAGGATGCTGTTGAGGCTTCAAAGATTTTGAATATTACTCTGACTTCGCGGAACAAAGGGAATGGAGTGAAAGCTCCGATGTGTGGAGTGCCTTTTCATGCTGCTGATAAATATATGGGGAAGTTGACTAGGGCTGGGAAAAAAGTTGCGATTTGTGATCAGGTCACTGAGCCGGATGGTACTGGGATTGTTGAGAGAGAAGTTGTTCGCGTTGTAACTCCTGGAACTACTCAAGATGATAATTTATTGGAGGGAAAAGCTAATAACTATGTGGCTTGTTTGGTTCAAAGTTTTGATGCTTATGGATTTTCATACGCGGATGTTACTACTGGAGAAGCTTTTGTTAGTGAGTTTTTGACTTTGGCTGAAATCAAACAAGAAATTGCGAGAGTGAGTCCTGCTGAAATCATAATGCCTCAGACTTTGATCGATAATGATCAAGTTCGTAGCCTTTTGAATAATTTTAAAGGGGTGGCATATTTCCCTTTTGAAATTTATGGGGAGCCAGAGAAAGTTTTGATAGATAGTTTTGGTATGAAGTGTATTTCGGTGTTTGGGTTGGAGGACAAGAAGGGAGCAACGCATGCTGCTGCTACTTTGTATGAGTACCTGAAAGAAACGCAGAAGACTGAGCTTAAACATCTGGAAGGTTTTAATTTTTATCAAGTTTCGGATTATATTGCTTTGAATGATTCGACGATAAGGAATTTGGATATTTTTTATTCGAGCAAGGAGATGAAAAAAGAAGGAAGTTTGTTTTGGGTTTTGGATAAAGTTAAAACCGCGATGGGAGGGAGGACTCTGAGGAAATGGATGATTCATCCGCTGAAGAATTCTGGTGAGATCGAGGCGAGACTTGAGGCTGTTTCCGAGCTTCGTGAGAACGCCACATTGCTTGGTGATTTGAGAGAGGTTTTGGGACGAATTTCAGATATTGAGAGGCTTCTGAGTCGACTGAGTATGGGGACTGGGAGTGCGCGTGATTTGGTTGGATTGAATGAGTCGTTGAGAGTTATTCCTGAATTGAAAAGTATGCTGGGAAAAGCTGGGGCTGACTTTTTGAAAGAGGTGTTTGATGATTTGGTTGATATGACTAAATTGGTTGAATTTATTGGAACTTCTGTCAAAGAAGAGCCGCCTGTTACAGTGCGTGAAGGTGGGATGATTGCAGATGGATACAATCAAGAGTTGGATGAGTTGAGGGCTATTAATACTGAAGGGAAAGGTTATATCGCTGATATGCAGAAGAGGGAAATAGAGCGAACTGGGATTTCGTCTTTAAAGATTAAATATAATAAAGTTTTTGGATATTACATTGAGATTAGTAAGTCTAATTTGAATAGTGCCCCTGAGGATTATATTCGCAAACAGACGCTGGTGAATGCTGAGCGTTTTATCACTCCTGAATTGAAGGAATATGAGGAGAAGGTTTTGAATAGTATTGATAGAATTCGCGAGCTTGAATATGAGCTTTTTCATGGGATTCGGATGAAGGTTGTTGAGCGAATTGTTGATATCAAGAAAATTGCTGTAGCTGTTGGTCGGCTAGACACTATATGTAGTTTTGCTGAAGTTGCATTGAGAGGTGGATATTGCAGGCCGGAGATTGTAGGTGATGCTGAGGATGGTAGTTCGGCGGGCATTTTGGAAATCCGAGATGGACGACACCCTATACTGGAGCAGTTGAGTTTGGCGCGTGATTTTGTGCCTAATGATTGCGTGATGGGAGGAGATGGGAGTTTTTTCAATTTGATAACTGGTCCGAATATGGGAGGGAAAAGTGTTTATATCAAACAGGTGGCTCTGATTGTTTACTTGGCTCATATTGGGTGTTTTGTGCCGGCAGGATCGTGCCGACTCGGACTTGTTGACCAGATTTTCACTCGAGTAGGAGCGTCTGATGATTTGATGGCTGGTGAAAGTACTTTTATGGTTGAGATGGTTGAGGCTTCGACTATCTTGCACAATGCTACTTCGCGGAGCTTGATAATTTTGGATGAAATTGGAAGAGGGACTTCTACTTACGATGGTGTGAGTATTGCTTGGGCTATTTGTGAATACCTTCACGATCATGTTGGGGCAAAAACTTTATTTGCGACTCATTATCATGAATTGGTTGATTTGATCGCTCGGATGGATAAGGCTCGGAATTTCAGCGTAGCTGTGAGTGAACGTGCTGCTAAACACGAGGATGGTAAGTCTGATCTTGTGTTTTTGTATAAAATTGTTGAAGGCGGAACAAGTAAGAGTTATGGTATCGAGGTCGCGAAATTAGCTGGTATGCCAAAAGACGTTGTTATGAGGGCGAGAGGAGTTTTGGACAAATTGGAGAAGCAGCTCTCTAATGGAGAGACTCGAATTAACAAAGATCAAATTGATATGTTTGGAGCGGGAGCGAGGTCGGGATCTGAGTCGAATGAGGATTCTGCGAAAAGTGACTCGCGTGAACATAAAGCTTTGGAGGAATTGAAAAAAGTTGATCCTAATAACTTGACTCCATTAGAAGCGTTGAAAAAACTGCATGATTTAAAAGAAAAAGGAATAATATAAACCTATGAGTATAATAAAAATATTGTCGGACCATCTTGTGAATCAGATTGCTGCTGGTGAAGTTGTTGAGAGACCAGCGAGTGTGGTGAAGGAATTGGTTGAAAATAGTATAGACGCTGGAGCGAGTGAAATAATTGTTGAAATTGAAGCTGGAGGGAAGGTTTTGATCCGCGTTTCCGACAATGGGCACGGGATGTCTCGTGATGATGCGGAAAAATCTTTACTGAGACATGCTACTAGCAAAATTGGAGAAGAATCGGATCTTTGGAATATCAATACAATGGGTTTTCGTGGAGAGGCTTTGGCCTCTATTGCTTCTGTTTCTCAGATGATTTTGAAAACGAAAAGTTCTTCTGCTTCGGATGTGGTTGGAACTGAGATTGTCATTGATGGAGGGGAGGTAAAAACTATTCAAGATTGTGGGATGAAAAATGGGACTGTAATTGAAGTGAACAATTTGTTTTTTAATACGCCTGCCCGTAGTAATTATTTAAAAAAGGATTCTACTGAACAAAATCATATAATTGCTTGGCTGAATACTGTTTCTTTTGCGCATCCTGAAATTGCTTTCAAATTTATTAGTAATGGGAAAGTCGTGATGGATCTACCTGGAGGAGTTGAGCTTCAACGACGTTTGGCAGATGTTTTTGGTAAGTCTACTTCTGATGCTATGTTGCCTGTTTTTTATGGAGGAAGTGAGTTCAAACTGGAAGGGTTTATTGGGAAGCCTGTGATTTCGCGTTCGGATAGCAAGCATCAATATATTTTTGTAAATAAGCGTCCTATTTCTCATTATTTGATTGCTTTCAAAGTCAAAGATGCTTTCCGTTCGTTGTTGATGGAAGGGAAAAAACCAGTTTTTGTTTTGAATATTGAGATCGATCCTTCGTTGATTGACGTGAACGTCCATCCTCGAAAGTTGGAGATTCGGTTTGAGGATGAATCTACTATTTTGAAGAAGGTGTATAGCGCTGTGAATGCTGCTCTTGAATCGAATGATTTGTCACCTAAGGCCTACACTGAAGCCTCAAATTATATGTCTAATAAGTTTCCTGATAAGGATGAGTTGAGTGGGTTTACTGGAGGCGGGGCAACTGGTGATGCGGCTTTTGTTGGAAGTGGGTTTTCTGGTTTTGATTTGAATAGAGGTAGGATTCAAGGAAGCTTGGATTTGGAAGAAAACAGACGATCTTTGAAGGCTATTACTCAAGTTTCAAACTCTTATATTGTTGCGCAAAATGATGATGGGTTGGTTTTGATCGATCAGCATGCGGCACATGAGAGAGTTCGATTCTTTGAATTGTTGGATCAGTATGAATCGGAATCTGCGCGCAAAAATATTCAACCGTTATTAGTCCCCCAAGAATTGGAATTGATGATGGACGAGGTGGGAACTTTGAAGGATAACATGGAGGTTTTTGTTGAGTTGGGATTTGAATTTGAAGATGCTCCAGATGGAGAACTGGTACTTTATGCTGTACCTTCTGTTCTTTCGGGTGAAGACGTTAATGATGTTATGAATGGTGTTTTGGCAGATATTAGTGTGGAAAAAGCTCCTTCAAATCTTCAAGGACGTAAGGAGTTGATCCTTCATTATATGTCCTGCAGGAGTGCTATTAAGTTTGGTCAAAAGCTTTCTATAGATGAGATGGATGGGCTTCTGGATTCTATGGAAAAAATCGATCGTCCATATACTTGTCCTCATGGAAGGCCGACGATGATTCGACTGACTTTTGATGAGTTGGAGAAAATGTTTGGGCGGAAAGGATGATTTAAATTGGAATATAGTTGTAAAGCTTCACCCCTAAACATGTTTAGGGGGTTCAGTTTTCTAGCATCATGATGCTAGAAAATACAACTAAATATTCCAATTTCTCTCATCGCTTTCCTTAAGAGGGGGAACTAGCAGGGCAGGTTATTCCCCAAACACTGCTGAGAAGTAGCGGTCGTAGACGAGGTTTGTTGCGTAGACGACTTTGTTGTCTCCTTTCAGGTATGCGTCTTCTGGGTAATATGCGTATGGAACTGCTTCGTCATTGTCGATGGTTTCGATTGTTTTCGTCAGAACTGAGCCGAGTGATCCTGGCTGTTTTTGAGCTGTGAATTTGTATGTATCTATTGGGGATAGGTCGAGTTCGAATGGAAGTTTGTATCTCAATGTTAGATAAGAGGTGTTTTGTGGTGGTGTTGATAGTCTCATCTCAAAATAAGTTCGGTCCAACTCTGAATCGTAATCTATTTTGACATCGTCCATTTCGCCTCCAACTACTTCGAGAAGTTGTGATCCTTCTGGTACATAAATTCGTGTGAGCATTACGTTTGTTGCTCGGCCGAGTATATCGACTACGTAGCCTGGGACTTTCCTGTAATTGAAGCCAAAACTATCCCAAATATCATTCCATTTTGCTTGATGATCGCGCGAGAATGTGTGAGTTCTTGCTATTATTAATTCATCTATTAACTCGCCGTCTTCATGTATTTCGGTTTTGTGGGTAATCTCTTCTTCCATTAGATGTTCTGTTTTGTTGCCTGCGTCCGAGGTGTGAACAACAGACAAGAAATCTTCTTTTTCATCTAATGTTTTGAATTTTCCACTGATTCCCAAAGTGTCAAAGAATGCTTCTATCGTTGAGTCTTTTGAATAGGCCATGAACATTTTTTGTTGGGCTGCTTTGTATGTCGCGCTCATTATTGGGGCGACGTTTTCGGTTTTCAATAACTGACTTTTGAATTCTGGAACCATTACTTTTAAAACGTGTTTTGGATCTTCTGCTCCCCAAATTTTTGCTTCAATTATGTAGGTCAGAATCGGGATGTAATTGTCTGCGTCTATTTTGTTTGGGAGGTCTCCTACCTGTACGGGCCCTGTTATTTCCAAAAAGTCTTTCAATGAGCTTTGGTTCAATGCGATAACTGTGTCGACTTCAACTCCGCTTTCTTGTTCGATCATCCATGCTGCGATCCGGCCTGTGTGGAAGAAGTCTGGGGAATAATTTACGTTTCTGAATCTGCAGCAAAGCATAAAATTGTAGATTTCGTCTGAGGGGGGTTCGTGCTCAAATTTCTGAGTATCAAGGTCGTACACGTCTTCGACTTTCAAATCTTTTATCATTCCTTTGTCGATATTGAGCAGTGCATAACTGCCGATGAATCCACCTGTTGGACGAGGCTCTGCGTTGTTTTGGAGGATCACAAGATATCGGTGAGGAGTTTCGTCACCTAGTAGCTTCATCACTGCAGGAAAATGTTCTTCTATCGATTCTAATGTTTTTATTAATTGGTTCAGTTTTTCTTTTGCGTATGCAAGTTTGCCTTTTATTTCTTGGGGGACCATTCCCTCATTAATTTTTTCTATTTCATCGCGTGCTGCTCGTGTTTCTATCAATGCAAGACTGGCTTTTCCTATTCCTGTTTTCAGGATTGTTGTTATGTCATCTTCATCGTCTTCATCGTTTTCAGATGTTAGAGTTGGTGTCGCTTCGTCTTCATTTCTCGAGATGAAGTAGAGGGGAATTTTGTTTAGTTCTTCCAAAGATTCCGTGAAATACTCCCCTGCTTTTGCGAAGTATTTTCCGCTTTCTAGAATTGCTTTTGCGCTTGAGCCCAAACTGCTTTGCTTTGCATAGATGGTGTCGTCATCTGCGATGAACCACAAAATATTTTCGGCTTCTTCAAAACTTTCGAGAGCGTTTTCGAATGCATCTTTTGCTTCGATGAATTGGACTTTGGTTGTGTTTTTTGAGCCTTCTAATAACTTGGAGTATCCTTCGTATGCTGAATAGGTAATTGATTCTTTTGCTTCTACTCCCGTCTTGTATACGTTGATGCTGTTGATTGCGAGAAGAATGATAGAACCTGCGATGGCTATTCTTAAAAAGTTTGATATCAGGTAATACCTAGGCTTTTCTTTTACTTTTAGAATTGTTCCTTTTTTTTCTTGGCCCTTTGGTTTGCTACTTTCGCTATAGATATCTCTGATTTGATTTTGGCCGTCTGTGTGTTTCGTGAATTTCGGAAGATATTTTTTCCGTTTGTGTTTTGGATAAGACTCCCCGCTCAGATTGATTGGTCGAGAATCGGGTGACTCATCGCTGGGTTGCAAAATGTTTTCAGTCTTTTTATTCGACATGTATGTAGTAGTAAGCTTTAACCCCGTTTTTCAAATATTCTTTACCTGTGCTCAATGATTTTATTAGTTCTGATTCTGGCCAAAATTTTGTGACATCAAAATATGCAACTTCATCCACGCTGCTTAAAGCTGGGGCTATATGAATGTCGTAGATTGGTGAGTCTTTTATATTTGTTGGATATTCCTCTGAATACTCATCTCCGTTGACTGCTAAATTGAGGCTGGCTTCCAAGTATTCCTTGTTGGTTGAGATGAAAGCTTTCTCCTCAAAGACTGTGTAATAGACTCCCCATCCTCCACTTTCTGTTTCCATTTCATATACGATGATGTCGTTGTATTTGCTTTCTGATTTTATTAATTCTTCTGGGGTTGCAACTATTTCTTTTGATACTGTTCCGTCTGGCAATTCATGTTCTTCTATGTGTGGTTCGAATACTGCTCCTGATGAGATGAAATTGTTTGCGATTTTTTGTAATCGTATTGCATCTTCTGTTGGATT
>Ga0233441_1002231_pt1 | contig 14831 bp, 14 predicted proteins | sample SI_123_September_4_FD_182781 | JGI IMG/M metagenome (GOLD analysis project Ga0233441, IMG submission 182781) | Seawater microbial communities from Saanich Inlet, British Columbia, Canada - SI_123_September2016_135_MG | ecosystem: Environmental > Aquatic > Marine > Inlet | place: Canada: British...
GCCAATAGGGCTGATACGGGGTTTTCTGGGCACAGAGAAAGCTTTATTAATTGCGTTATTGATTATGATTGTACAGAAAGATTGTAGCTTGTTATTATTTAATTTACACTGACCCCTTTATATTGACCGAGCGGCACGAGAAAGACTGTCGGGTCATAGAGGGCGCGTGGCATGGCTAACCGGGCTATCAGGCTCAGGTAAATCAACCATCGCCAGCGCCGCAGAGCAACTGCTCCATGAGCAGGGTTTCCGAACTTACATCTTAGATGGCGATAACGTACGACACGGCCTTTCAAAAGACCTAGGTTTTACAGTGGCAGACAGGATCGAAAATATTAGAAGAATAGCCGAGGTGGCTAAACTGATGGTGGACGCAGGCGTTATCGTACTCACGGCGTTTATCTCGCCATTTCGCGACGAGCGCGATATGGCAAAGAGCTTATTTGAGCCTGATGATTTTCTTGAAGTGTTTGTTGATACGCCCCTATCGATCGCAGAACAGCGCGACCCTAAGGGTCTTTATAAAAAGGCGCGAAGTGGAAAACTACCCAACTTCACCGGTATCGACAGCGAGTACCAGCCACCGAGAAACCCCAGCTTAACCCTTAAAACGGAAGGCCAGACCGTCGCAGAATCTGCAAAAGTGCTTGTCGAGCTGATTGCGACACGCGCGCAGGATGAATAGACACACCCTACAACCGCTAAACGATGTATAAGGATAGATCATGTCATTCATTAACACGTTAAAAGACCAAAGCTCCCGGACGCGCAGCCTAGTCAAGGCGCTCACCTGGCGCATCACGGCAACGCTAACAACCGCTGCGATAGCCTACGTGGTGACAGGAGAGCTTAAAACGGCTGCAATGATTGGCGGTATCGAGTTCGTTCTAAAATTCATGACCTACTATGGTCACGAGCGGGCCTGGAATTTCGTTAAGTAGTCTTAAGGAATTAAGGAAGCTTGGTTATCGATAAACCGCGGTCTTGAGCTCGTGCTAAAGTTTATTATGCCTTATGGCCACGAGTGCCCATGGAAATTGGTTCTCTGAATTAAGACTTCTGGCAATTAAAATCACGCTTGTCGAAAAAATTACCTCTCAAAAACGATCTTATCGGTTCCAGGAGGTGGGAAAGGATACAATTCTATCTGCCTCCTCGATATAACTACGACAGTTTCATCAACACCCAATTCCTGAAGCTTTCTAGAAACCCAAGCAAGAGCATTTTCTTTGGATAAAATCGCTAGCACAGTACAAAATATTAGCTGCACATCCAACAAAAATGTCTGCTTCTGTATATAAATTAATCCTAACCTACTCTTCCAAGGTCTAATTAGTTGGTTATAAGATAGATCTGGATCATCTTTATCTTCTAATATTGCGCCCTCATCCGAAAATACAATTGATGAAAAATCGGTAATGCCAGGCTTTACCAAAAGTAAGGTTTTTTCCACCGCTGTATATAGATCAGTCTCTTTTTTAACGTTCGGGCGCGGCCCAACGAGGCTCATATCTCCAATTAGAACATTCCATAACTGGCTGAACTCATCTAATTTAAATTTCCTTATGAAGTGTCCTACTGGAGTGATTCTAATGTCGTTGGCACTTGTGGAGTCAGGACCGGACTTATCTAAATTAACAATCATTGACCTTAATTTAACCATATTGAACTGTTTTTCATCTTTTCCTACTCTTGGCGCAATATAAAAAGGTGACTTATAATCCTGCATCCAAACCAAAACTATAACTACTATCAATATCGGGCTAAGTACCAAAAGACCAAAAAGTGAGGCCGTAAAATCTAAAACTCTTTTCATGATTAGGCCCTATAAAATTCAATGACTTTGTCACACACATAATTAACATCGTTATTAGATATAAAGACATTCATCGGTAACATTATGCATCGCTCAAAAAACCTATCAGTATTAGGGCATTCTTGATTAAATCCGAGATCTGTAAATTGATGAATAGCAGTTCCTCCCCACTGAATAAGTGTTCCTATCCCGTTTTCATTCAGGTGGGCCTTGAGATCATTTCTCTTATCAGCCTGCAATTCATAGTTCTGATAGACATCAAAATTATGCCCCTTAATGTCAGGTGCAGGTGGCAATTGCAATTCATTTAAATCCCCTAAACGATTTTGATACATCCCTGCAACTTCTCTTCGTCGAGCTATTACGGTGTCGTATGACTTAAGCTTGTGACTTAATATTGCTGCTTGAATGTTATCAAGGCGCGAGTTTCTTCCCCATCGTTTTACTTCACCATCGGTATCGCGCCCATGATCATGCAGTTGATAGATCTGATGATATAGGGCCTTATCATTAACAAGCACTGCACCGGCATCGCCGATACAACCCAACACTTTGGCTGGGAAAAAACTGATATCAGAGGCCAATCCAAAAGTGCCTGCATGCTGACCCTTGTATCGCGACCCCAGAGCTTGAGCTGCATCTTCCACTATGAATAAACCATGTTTATCTGCTAGCACTATAATAGAATCCATATCACAAATTCTACCATTTAGCTGGGTGGGCATAATCCCAACAGTATTACTTGTAATGGCAGCTTCTATCGCCGAAACACTTATTAAATTATCATCGCCAATATCAACTGGTACAGGCGTTCCACCAGCCACTTTTATTGCCGAGGCGGTCGCGAGCATAGTATGCGACGAAATAATAACTTCATCTCCTGGATTTAACCCTATTGCCTCTAAAAATATCTCCATACCGTCGGTTGCATTACCCACACCAACTGAATAATTTACTCCAGCATAGTCAGCCAGTTCGGACTCAAAATCAGAGACTGCTTTTTGTAATATGAATCCTCCTGTTGAAGAAACATTATCAATAATTGACAACAGGTCTTCTCTATCATCACTCCATAATCGTGGGTATTCAAAAAAGGGGACATTTTTTAATGACATAACTTTTCCTTACGTGGAATTTGGGTAGAAATAATATAAGCCTTAATTTATTTATAAATACTCAATACCATATGAGCCCCTTACTTATTATGGGGTAAATGATAATTAAAACAGGGGATTATTATACTTTTAATATTTGTCTAGTAGCGTCGACCACATCAGCTGAGGATAAATAATAGTCTCTCTCGAGAACCCGTGACGTGGGTGCTGGGGCATCAGGTAATGCTATTCGCATTGGCGGATTTTGTAAGCAATTCACTGGTAGTCGTTCCACGATCTTCGCCATAATTTCTGCAGAAAATCCTCCCGACAAACAGCCTGAATCAACAACCAGTAAATTACGAGTTTTTTTAACTGACTCAATAATATCATCCACGAAAAAAGGATTTAATACCCTAACATCGACTACTTCTGCCGAGATATTTTCAGCTCCAAGAATATTGCCTCCTTCTCTGGCAAGGAGTGCCGCATGACTAGAGCCAACAATCGTAATATCGTTTCCGCTTCGGGATATTCTAGGTTTTTGCTCGGTGAGATTCAGCTCAACTACCGGCGGTAAATCGTCTTCCTGCTCATATAACCATCGATCATCTATGTACATCACGGGATCAGGGCACAAAACAGAAGCAACTAAAAGATCCCGCGCATCGGCAACAGTCGATGGCATCACAACACGAAGGCCTGGCACATGGGCAAACCAAGAATGTAATGCTTGTGAATGTTGAGCACCCTGCTCTCCACCTCGATTTATGATTGATCGTATGGTCACACCTGGATGAGCTTGACCACCAAACATATGCGACCACTTGGCTGCCTGATTGACAATTGCATCCATAGCGTAAATCATAAAGTCCATCCGTGGATGGACAACAATAGGTTTCATTCCGGCTAGTGCCGCACCAACAGCAGCACCAGTGCATGCTGACTCAGAAACTGGTGTATCAATGATTCGTTCGACACCGAATTTTTTATCCAAGTCGGTCATTGAGTTACCTACATACCAAGGACTCCATAAGCCCTGACCAATTACAAATACTTCTGGATAGTTTTCTAGTAAATATTCGAATGCTGCTAGTATGGCGGTGCCGTAATTATAATTTTGAGTTTTCATTTATTCTCTTATGAGTATACATACTTCAAAGTTGAATCAGATGAAGGGTATGGGTCATTCATCGCCATTTCCCAAGCAATCTGAATTTCTTTATCAATCTTATTATTTAAACTTTCTTCTTCTTCTGTAGTCCACATCTTGGCTTCTATCATTGATTTAGATAAGCGCATAATAGGATCTCTCGCCTTCCAATTTTCAATATCCTCAAGAGACCTATCAACACCTACATCGACATCATCGCGCCAATCAACATGCCCATACCACCGATAGGTTACCAGCTCTATTAATCCAGGACCCTTTCCAGCACGCATATCATCAATCAACTCTTTAGACGCTTTAGTCACAGCAACCACATTATTACCATCGACCAACTTATAAGGAATATCGTTAGCTATGGAAAATCTTGAAATCATATCACTTGGCTGTCTCAATGAAATATGCATATGACTAGCAAATAGATTATTTTCAATGACAAATAGCATTGGTGCTTTTTGAATCTTTGCTAAATTAAAAGATTCATGGACAATACCTTCTTCAACTGCCCCATCTCCAATATATGCTACCCCTATATCATCTGTTCCTTGCATTTTAGCAGCCATTGCAGCCCCAACAGCTAAAGACACTGTGCCAGCAACAATGGGTACAGAGCCGTAGAAACCATTAGGTTGATCATATAAATGCATAGACCCCCCCATGCCCTTTGAAAATCCGGTTTTCTTTCCTAATACTTCAGCAAATAATCGATAAAAATCAGGGTTTAATGCAAGCAAGTGAGAATGCGACCTATGGGCACCAAATACACGATCGGTCTTCTTGAGGTTTTGAGAAATTCCAACAGCAATCGCCTCTTGTCCGGCACCAAGATGTACCGGACCGCCAATTAACCCATTTTTCCTTCCCAATGCCAATTGCTGCTCAGTTTTTCTAATTAAAAGCATGGCGCTTAGCATGTTTTTTAATACGCCATAATCTTGATTATCGATTGATATTGAATCATGGTATTTTTCTGGATTGGATAACTCTTTTAAATCATTTTTCATTTTTTACCGCCATCATTACAAATTTAAACGCCCTACTTAACAAAGGAAAACCCAAGTAATAGCTTCAAAAGTTTTTATCCCTGTATGCCCAAAGTTTTGCCCTAAGATCATAATGGCATATTTCAATAACCTTATCGGTCATTTTTCCTAAATGATCAACTAATCTATCATGAGCCTTATTCTTAGATTATTTTTCATCATGTTTAATCAATTCAAAAGTGAACATCCACGACATCCGTTGAACCAGCGGAATTTTCTCCAATACCTTATCAATTAAATCTAGAACCCTTAGTAGCGACGGAAATTTTCCTGCAGCATAACCAACAACATGCCAATACTTAATTCTACCCAACTTAAAAAATCGCTTAGCAAATTCAACATCTTTAAGACTTAATATGTGCGCCTTTTCCCACTCCGTTCTCATATCAGGAGTTAGCATTCTATACAATTTAATGGCTGGATTGTAATCTAGGGCTTCAACTGCAAGTATCTTACCGCCCGGTTTTAAAATACGTCTTAGCTCAGGTAAGGCATACGATAAATCAAGATGGTGCAACATACCTGAACAGATAATTCTATCAATAGAATTATCTGGAATCTTTGTATTCTCTGCATCTGCCTGAAAAAACCTAGTATTTTTTATATTTTCATCTTTGGAAAATCTAATAGCATTTTTAACTGAAATTCCAGAAATATCAAAACCAATACTTAACACCGCTCCGCTTTTTGCAGCATGTCTAGCGTTTATACCATTTCCACATGCATAGTCCAAAAATATATTACCCTTAGCCTCTTTGTTAATCCAATCTTGAACATATGAATTTGACCTTTCAACAACGTCATAATATTTTTTATTGCCATAAAATTTTTCAAAAGTGTCACCCTCGTGCTCACTATCTACTTGATCATTCGAATCTTGATTCATACGATCTCTATCATGAAATTCTAATTCTTTTACTTTGCGGTCATTTAATGTAGCCTTCCACTCCGAATCGTTAATCAAATCTATCAAATCTATAGCTTCATTAAGTTCTTTAACTTTATTTTCTATTTCTTTCATATATACCTCCATTTAAATTAATAAAAATATTCACATGCAAGATGCATTGGCAGCTAATTTTTAGCTGCCATTTTCTCTAAATGAAAAACAAGATTATCGTATACCATATTGAATTCAAATTCTTTTCTATACAAATTTTTTGCATTAATTGACATCTGCTTTTGCAAATCATTATTATCAAGCAAAGATTGAATGCAATCACTTAATAATCTATCACCGCCATAAGTAAAACCAACTGTATTATTTTCAATTAAAGTTGCAACTTCGCCCTTTAAAAGACTTAATATCGGAGAACCTAGCGAAAGTGAATCAACAATTTTATTAGGAATATTTAAGGTGAAATTTTCAATATTTTTATATGGAGCGAGAGACGCTATTGACATATTAGCTAGACTTTCCATTTGAACCTTATCGATCCATCCTGGAAAAATCACATTAGGTAAGTCTTTCATCAGATTCTGAACCTCACTTAAACAAGGACCATGCCCACATAGAATAAACTGACAGTTGGTTATTTTTTCTGCAGCAATACGAACCTGATCAAAATCAAAAGCTGTGGAGAATGTACCAGTAAAAAAAACCCTTGGAGTGTCAGTATCTGGATTTACATTGATTTTTTTCCACCATTGATTTGCAGAATTTAACTTAACTTCATTACTTTTTGTATTTAGAGTGGTTAGTCTAACGATTATGTCGCCTGAACTTGGTAGTTTATTAGCAAAAGACAAAGACCAATTCAAGAAGCCATGCGACATTGTTGAGATACCATCAACATCTGACATTGTTCTTTTTGCTAAATAAAAATATGGGTATAACAAAATCTTTGCAAAAGGTTGGAATACTCGCGGAAACGCATCAACAAATATGGATGGCCATAAATCTTTCACATCAAGTAAAGTTGGTACATCTCTTTTCTTTAGCCATTTACTCATAACAGCAGCTGTCTCTATAGGGGGGTATCCGATGAAAACAACATCTGGAACTGATTTTTCCAACTTAAGTAGTTTTTTTAAATTCCATGCCATCTGCACATGATCAGCAATCCTTCCAAGGTTCATATGTTTTTTATAGCCACAACTAGGTATTAATCTTATTTCAAGATTACTATTTACCTCAATAGCCTTGTAATTACGACTTCTATGTATTTTTTCCTGATGATTAAATGCAGAGCTCCATAGAATTACCCTATGTCCAGCGCTTGCAAGCTTATCACTTAAATTCATCGCCCTCATTGGACGAGGACTTCCTTTATCGATATGCAAAGGTTCGCCTGTTTGAAGTATCCAAATAGTTAAGCCCCTACTCATAAGTCTAATGTTTTCATTATTTAAATTCCTGATGGGTACGTTCAAAAAACTAGGGTGTCACAATTCAACTTCATGTCCTTTAGCAGCACGAGCGTTTGTTAATAAGCCGATTCTCATCTTACGAAGACCGCTCCCACCTATTGGAAGAGGTTCATACAAAGATACATACCAAATACGCATTAGCAATATAAGTTAAAAATAAAATTTATCATAATGAGACTCTGAGTACAGATCCAAGACCTTCTATTTATCAACCACTATCCTAGAACTTCACTCTTAAAATCCCTAACCAGGTCTGGCCAAGGGGGTACATAAATTTGAAGATAATTTTGCAGATTGCTCGAATCAAGGGATTTATTAACAATTGTTTACACATTTGTGATAATAAAAATTTCTCAAAAATAGTTTCTTTGTTAAAGATGTGGCGCGCCTGGTCACTACCATATTCACTTCATTGGTCGCTATACATTAATACGGATTGTTTTGGTTGCCATGACCACGCAGCCATCAATAATGTTAAAAAAATACTTAGAGCCTCCAAGTTGGGTTATGGACAATATTTTTAATGTCTATAATTATTTTTTTACCACTAGATAGTAAGTTATAGTCATCTTCCGTATAAGCTTTGAACTGCTTATGACTTACCGCAACAACAATTGCGTCATATTGCTTATCTGACTCTAATGGGTTATCAATAACTCCATGCTTATACCAATCTTTTTCAGAATCATGATCAACCCATGGATCATATACATCCACATTAACACCAAAATCTTTCAACTCTTCAATAATATCAACAACCTTAGTGTTACGCATATCAGGGCAATCTTCTTTAAAGGTAACCCCAAGAATAAGAACCTTTGAACTTTTAATAGTTTTACCGGCTTTAATCATTTCTTTAATAGTTTGGTCGGCAATATACTTACTCATGCCGTTATTAATTTGTCTTGCTGCAAGAATAAGATCTGGCTTGTATCCTACTTCCTCAGCTTTAAAAGTAAGATAATACGGATCAATGCCAATACAATGACCACCTACCAATCCAGGAGTTAGCTTGATAAAATTCCATTTTGTAGCTGCAGCATCAATCACCTCGTTAGTATCAATACCCATTTGATCAAAAATAAGCGCCAATTCATTAATCAGTGCAATATTGACATCTCTCTGAGTATTTTCAATAACCTTGGAGGCTTCAGCAACTTTAATGCTTGATGCTAAATAAGTTCCTGCTGTGATAACTTGTCTATATAACTCATCAACTTTTTTAGCAATTTCCGGCGTTGACCCTGAAGTTACTTTTAGAATTTTGGTCACTGTATGCTCTTTATCGCCAGGATTAATCCTTTCAGGGGAGTAGCCACAAAAAAAATCTTTATTAAAAATAAGCCCTGACGATCTTTCTAGTTCTGGGACGCAAATATCTTCTGTAACACCAGGGTAAACAGTTGATTCATAAATAACAATATCATCTTTATTTAAAACCAGTCCGACTTCTTTAGAGGATTCAATCAATGGCGTTAAATCAGGGCGGTTAATTGAATCAATTGGCGTTGGGACGGTAACAATATAAATATTACAGTCTTGGGCATCTTGGATATTCGTTGTATAGGTGATATTAGACTTTACTGACTGCAGTAAGTCATCTTCAATCTCAAGCGTTTTATCATGTCCATTTTCCAGTTCTTGAATACGGCTATCATTGATATCAAAGCCAACAACTTGAAATTTACCTGAAAAAGCAATCGCCAATGGGAGGCCCACATAGCCCAACCCAACCAAGCATATTTTTTTGTGATTTAAATTCATTTAAATGATGCGTACATACCGCTAAGGCCTGTCATGATTAATAATAATGTTATAGCAAGTAATAATACAATTTTTTTATCTTGATCCACAAATATTTTTGAAAATGAAATAATATAAAGTATCAAAAGCGTCATATTGAATCTCTCATATTCCCAGTTAAATCCATAAAATAAAAATACTGGGAATACAAAACTACAAATCAATAAAAAAATATCTATTTGATCATATTTTACATATAAATATTTTACATATAAAACAATATACACGGAGCTAATTACAAGAAATGGGTACCTATAATCGCCGGATATTATCCTAGAGGTGGTGTGGTAATTAAATACTATAGGTATTAGAATATAAAAAATTATGGCTAATAAAAAACCTGCAATTATGAGTAAGTTCCTTTGTGTACCAAGAGAGCTAAACCACTTTTTAATTTGGTTGTTGTATATATTAACCCCAACCAGTAACAGGGCGAATAACAATCCAGACCTGTGTGTCGTAATAACAAGTCCAATCGAAACTAAATACCAAAAATATTTTTTAGACAATAAAAAATATAACGCTAGAAATAAAAATGACATAGAGAGCCCTTGCCTCATCCCGTTAGATGTAGACATAAATATTGGCCATGTATGGATTAACATCAAATATAGAAAAAAAAACAACCAACAATATTTCCCATAAAAATACCTATAGGTAGTTTTAAATAAAAGAAGGCCCGCACTCAAAGAAAGTAAAAATGAAGTAAGGTAGACACCAAAATGGGTTTTATAAACTGTTAATGTTGACAGTATATATCCAAGTTGATCTTGAAAATTACCCCAAGCAAGATTTGGCCTGTAATATGTCCCATGAAAATCTACGCCAAATCCATAAAACCCACCACCCATCAACAGTGCAAAGACAAAAGAAATAAAAAATATTTGAAAATACCTTGTACTCATTTTTTAAAAAAAATAAATATAGATTTTAATACTGCAATTAGATAGTATGTCGGAAAGGCGAAAAATGGTACAACAGATCTAGCAAACCTCCACTTATTAACAATATTAACACTTGATTTAATGCCAAACAATGCATTAAAAATATTTTTTTTAGCGTGTGATACTTCATCTTGATCAAGATAGACAATTGCAGATGGTAATACGTATAATTTATACCCAAGCAACTTCGCTCTAGCAGTAAATTCGTCATCACCTCCATAATGAGGAAATAAGTCAGAGTTATAATTGCCAATTTTATCAAAAACTTCGACTGGGTGTAGTAAGCAACGTCCAGTTAATAGATTCACTTTAACCGCATCATAAGACAACAAGTTTTTCAAACTAATACCATGGTAAATATGTTGAGTTCTATTCAGAAACCATGACTTAACTATTGTACCTGACTTAACTATTGTATCTTTATCCTTAGAATCAACACTCACAGCATTTGCAATTATTTTTCTATTAAGACTGTTTGAAAATGATACCAACTTATCAATTGCATCACTCTTAACTTGTACATCATTATTTATAAGTAAAATCCAGTCTTCTTTATTACAAATCTTTAAAGCATACTCAACACCCAATTTAATCGCACCAGTCCAAAAAAGAGAGCCATCACCCTCAAGAATAGTTACCTGTGGATATTCGCCATTAATATCATTTTTTGTAGAATCAGAGGACCCATCATTAACAACAATAACATGTATACCTTTGTAATCTTGATAATAAATTGAACGTAAGCATTTAAGAGTTTTATTAATTCTATTATGCACAGGAATAACAATATAAACCTTACCCAACTTACCTGGACGACAATCACTCTTTAGATTTTCAATAGTGGTCATAATTCTAAATTGTCAAGTTTCTTTTTGATTAATTTCTTTTACTACTATTGCAGGGTTTCCTACTGCTATTACGTTATCAGGTATATTTTTAGTTACAACTGAATTGGCACCTATTATAGAATTCTCCCCTATAGTAACCCCCTTTAATATTAAACAATTTCCACCTAGCCAAGCGTTTTTTTTTATTGTAACTGATTTACAGCATACCTTCGGTTTAAAGTTTTTTTCTCTTATTGTTTCTCTTTGCCTTTCAATCGGATTAGTGTCATGAAAATCATTGTCGTAAATCCTTGTGTTTATCCCTATTTGTACATAATCTTCTATTTGAATATTTTTTTTTGCATTTAATACTACGCTTGACATCCCCACATAATTTCCTATTTTAATAATAGCATTATCTGCAGTTGCAGCAATCACAGTTTTATTTGTTGCACCTGCAAAATTATCACTAGCAGTATTATTTATAGTAACATTACTTCCTATAAAAATTTTTGCTTTAGGTTTTTTGTAAAAAAAAGGTAAACTTTTAACTTGTATATTGGCTCCAATTTCAACCCTCCAAAAATAAGCCTGTATATAAACCAATTTTGAAAAAAAATAAATTTTCAATAGTCGTAAAACTCTAAATATGTAAAACACTCACCCCATCTCCTTTAAAAATATTTCAGTAGTTAAAAAAACATCACTTTTTTTTTGTATTTCCTCTACACTCCAATCCCACCATTGTATTTTATTTAGTTTTTTAATCTCTTTTTCATTGAACCTATATTTAATAATTTTTGCTGGTACACCTCCGACTATAGCGTAATCTGGAATATCTTTTACCACCACTGAACCGGCAGCTACTATTACCCCATTTCCAATTTTCACACCATCCAATACAATAGACCTGGCCCCTATCCAGACATCATTCCCAATAAATATTTCTTCAAATTCCTGATAATGATTTTTTTTTGTGAAAATAATAGGAGATTGCCCTACTGTAGAGTAAAAGGCAGGATGGATACTTATAAAACTAGTTGCGTGCTTACCAAGCCCTATTTTTACATCGGGTGCAATTGTGCAAAATTTACCTATAACTGAATTTGATATAGTTGAAAAAGGGCCGACATAACTCATTGTGCCAATTGTCGCATTAATCACACAAGTATTTTTATATAACTTCACATATTTACCAAAAACCACATTTTTAAAAATTGCGCCAAATTTTATTATACTGCCACTCTTTTTTATTTTTATCAAAAAAACTATGTAGCAATAACATTGTCTTATAAAATTAATCATTATAAAAATATCGCTCTAAAAATATTTTAATACTTTGTTTGAATTTTGCCTTTTTCTTTAAAGCAAACCCTTTGTTGAAATTTTCAACTATTCTAAGGTCTAATATAACATTACCATTTAATGTTATATTTTTCATTACATTCAATTCATTGTGATTAAAAATATTTTTAATATCAACTTTAGAATGTGTTCCACTATTGTCATGACCGATATTATTAACGAAAGATACAGTAGGGTAGACAGTATAAAGCTCATTTAAAATTGCGTAATTACTCCATCTTACATACCATGAATCCACCATTCCCCTCTTTTGACTAATCAGCATGGATGTTAAATCTGTGCCACCACTATTAAATTTTTCTATTTGCTTATTATCAAGTATAAAATTTTTATAATTTTTCATAGACCAATCCACTCTATCCCATTGCTCCCCCCATGTTGCAAAAGACCAAGACATAGGTCTAATATTCATATATACATCTTCGTTGTAATTTTCATCAAACCTCATAAAGTCATAAGTAAAGCTAAAGCCAGTAACTGAAAAAACATCATTTCTTTTTTCATATGTATCTAACGCTTTATTCATAAACCTTAAAAAATTAGCACTAGTTATCAAATCATCTTCAAGAACTATAACCTTTCCATTTTTATTTATTATTTTAGTAACGCCATCTATAATTGAATTAGCAAGCCCCCAGTTTTTTTCGCGTTTAATTATTGTTATTTTTTTAAATCCATTTATAGTTTGAATATACTTTCGCACTTCATTTACTTTTTGTTTCTTATCTTCATTTTTTGCGTTATCACTATATATAAAAAGTTCGCTTTCTATTGCTAGTTTATTTTTTTGTAAAGCCTCAACTGTTAACTTTGTGTGCTTCGGCCTGTTATATACAAAAAGCACTATTGGGGCAAGCTTATTCATATTTATAGTTTTTATTCAAAATAGACTTTCCCCAAATGTATGGTGACAATTCTGTCCAACTTTTTTGAGCTTTAGAATAATTGGAATTTTTTCCATTTACTATCTCCATGATATCGCCTTTTAATTGCAACGGATTATCAATAAGATCAGATTCTATAAAAGCTTGATCATGAACTGTATCACCGAACCACTCTCTTAAGTCTCCCTGCATCCAATCAACAATAGGTGTATTAAATCCAATTTTTGACTTTCTCCATGTAATCTCTTTCGGCATATATGGATTCATTGCATCTCTAATCAGTTTTTTTGTATACCCATTACCAAATTTACTATTATATGGCAATGAGTTTACATAAGAAACAATCCTGTGATCCATGAAAGGCATTCGTATTTCAACACCATTTATCATTGAGTATCTATCGTAATTCCTTAAGAGTGTGGGCAATATAGTTTCATGAAAAATTACATACAGGTGTTGTGAAAAATTATCTAAATTTTTATAATTTATATGATCAGAGTCCTTTGACTGCAACCTTCTTCCTAAAATATTTTTAACAATTTTTCGAGACATGTAGTTCAAGTATATAGAAAATTTGTCCGCCTTTCCAAATTGAGAATTACTACTAAGGGTATCAATATGTGTACTCAGAATATCCATAGTGTCTTTAATATTAAACTTACTATCCCAAAGCGCCTCAAGCAAATGACCATACCCACTAAAAAGTTCATCAGCACCATGACCATCAAGAGTAACCGATGTCCCATTCTGCTTAACACCGCCATAAGTCATTAACATTGGTATCGGGCTGGTAATATATAGCTCCTCGAACTTATAAAAATAATCTTCAATATTTTCCCAGTCTCTTAATGGATTGATATCAATATATGTTGCATCAATACCAATATGATCTACTACCATTTTTGCGTATTTTGATTCATCTAGTGGGGTCCCTGGAAAAGATGCAACAAATGCATGCTGCCAGTCTTTTTTTCCATAGTCAATGTAGCCATTGGATAGGTGTGACATTGCTGATATTGTTGCACTACTATCAAGACCGCCACTAAGCGCTGTTCCTATTGATACATCAGACCTCATCCTTATTTTACAAGCATCAAGAAAAAGCTCTCTAAATTGTTCAACCTGATTATCATAACTTTCTGGCACTTCAACTAAATGATCTAAAGTATTCCAATATCTGAAAGTCTCTAATTTACCATTTGTATAAATCCCGTTACACCCCAAAGGAAACCTTTTTATACCGTCAATTAAACATTTATCCGTTGATTCATATAAAAAAATGTTATTTTTCATCCATTGGAAATCTTTCGAGACTTTTACCTGGTCAAGAAATGGGTATATTGCTTTCATTTCAGATGCAAAAATAAATTTTCCATTTATTTCAGCATAAAATAAAGGTTTTTTCCCAAATCGATCTTTAGATAAAAAAAGCTCCTTTTTAGAATTATCCCAAATTGCAAAAGCCCACATTCCATTAAATTTTAAAACACATTTATCTTTCCATTCAATGTAAGAAT
>Ga0233441_1002236_pt1 | contig 14806 bp, 15 predicted proteins | sample SI_123_September_4_FD_182781 | JGI IMG/M metagenome (GOLD analysis project Ga0233441, IMG submission 182781) | Seawater microbial communities from Saanich Inlet, British Columbia, Canada - SI_123_September2016_135_MG | ecosystem: Environmental > Aquatic > Marine > Inlet | place: Canada: British...
ATGTTTTTATTATAAGAAAATTCTACTTTTACTGTGTGTTAATTTTTGGGAGGATTACACAATTAACACATAGATATTGCAGAACTGGTCTGGAAATAGGAACATCAACATATTTTGTAATCGCTGCCCAAACCATGATAGACGATACCCCTCAGCCCGTGCTATATTTTCATCAAATTGTTTGTGGGTCGTAGCTCGAAAAAAAGAAAATTTATATAAAATTGGCATATTCTCAACTGGTTCTATTGAGTCTATGCTAAACCCTGACTTCTCAAAAGATTGGCTAAATTCTCTGCGTGTCAGGTTCATTTTATGGAAGGCATGCCCCCCCCTTGTTAGGTTTTTCTCTACGCTCGGTCAACCAGTCTGTGAGCCTTGTTTGAACGTTATCCGCCCTAAAGGATGCACATACATATCCACCATTTTCTAAAATTCTATAGGTCTCGTTAATCGCCAGATCTAGTCCATCTTCTAAATTATGATAGAGACCAAATGCCAACACATACTTGAAGGATTCATCATCGAAGCGTAGATTTGTTATATTTCCAACCTCTACTTTAAGGCTGGAATCAATCTCTTGTAATTTATCAATGGCAACCTGAACAAAATCCATTCCAACAATATCAAGACCCTGGTTGTGATAGTAGCGAAGAATCCTACCCGCTCCACATCCAGCCTCTAATATTTTAGCACTGCGATCTTTTACCGTCTCTTCTGCATATTTCAGCGGATATACTTCACGGTTTTCCATTGGTTGATCTGCAGGAATCTCATCCCACCGTGAAGCCCAATACTCTTTTACATTATGATTTCTATATGTGATTCTCATCGCTATTAGTTTTTACCAAGAATTGCCAGATGCTTCAATACGGGATGGATAATATAAAATGTTTCACCACCCAGATTATTTTCCAATTCAAAATCCCAACTTCCTGATTTTACATAGTTGTTTAATGTTTCAATCAAAACTTTTGAGCGTGCTTCTGAGTCATAGATATGGTCGAGTTTAGTTCGATCTTTTGGTGCTGGAAACTTTCTCCTTATAAGCACTGGACCACAGTCAATCTCTTTAGTAAGAAAGATAGATGATGCCCCTATTGTATTTTCCTCAATCAAACTGTAATAGTTGGTGGTACTTCCTTTATAATTAGGAAGGTACCCTCCATGTACATGGAGAAATTTTTTCCCTACCTCTAGAATATTATTATGTAGTAACACTCCTCCAAAACCTGAAAATATAAATACAGGCTCTGGTCGATTTGAAATCATCCCTACCACCTCACTACTATTTATATCGCTATTAGGTGCAATATCATATTGAATATTTGCCTTTTCCAGCAACATTGCAAGCTCGTTGTCAATTCTACTCTTGCTTTGTCCAGGTAGCAAATCTTTGTCATTATTTAGAAGGAGCAATATGTAATTAGGAAGTAGCTTATGCTTGATAATTTCCTTAATATAATATTGGGTGCGAGTTGTATCTGCCGCAACCATTGCTACATCATTCAAATACAGCCTCCTGAACATTATATGATAACAATTTTATGTTTAAAAATTCAATAGATAAAATTAAGGACAGCCCTTGTAATGGCGTCTCACTCACCAAAATATCATCACTCAAAGAACATAGAAGATCAGATACTTTTAGTAATGCACTAAGATATTTTATATTTGTTGTTCTTACATAGTAGAGAGCTAACATCAACGAAAATAACCAATATAAGCGTATATTATCCTTTATACCTTGACCTTTACGAAAACCTGCCGGATAAGTTTCATAAAGTTTTTTGGTAACTTCAAATCGTTGTACTAAACGATCTAGCCACTCTTTAATTAACTCTTCATTCTCGATATTTAACTGACTAAAAATTAAAGAAGAGAGTAATTTTTCTGTATTAATCTCACTCTCTATATTAAAAGATGTAATGGTTTCTATCTTATCGTTTATAGAAGTAGATATACTCTCTTGTGGTGTAAACAAATCTTCCCAGTTGACCAATGATCGCCAAGATTCATCTACTTGACAAAATGCATTATCCAAAATAACCTCGAATTGTCTTTTAGACTCATGGTAAAAGTATGAATCAATCTCATGTTTATAGGGTTGTCTATCTTGCAATTTGAATCGTCTTATGTTTTTTAATCGATCTCTAAAATACGCATTTATAAATTCAATGCCTAAGTAAGGTGTGTATGTATATTTATGTGGCTTCTCAAGGCAATTAACCTCTGTATATGTATACCCCGTCATTTTGATTGTAAAAGTTTTGCAATTATTGGCTTTGCGTAATTCAATAACTCTTCTTTTGATTTACTGTTTTCTATCACTAAATCTGCATTGTCTGGTATTGGAAATTTAATATCCATACCTGCAACTTCTGTTATTTCTCCAAGCTTGTACTTACCATAAATACCCTTTGAATCTCTCTGGATAAGAACTTCAATGGGAGTATCAATAAACACCTCATAATAATTTTCTATATTTTTTCTATTCCACTCCCGTGTTTCTGGAAATATAGACAAAATAGCACAAACTACATTAATACCTTGATCATCTAAAAATTTTCCTAGCTGACAAATTCGTTGTGCATTTAGTAACCGATCTTCCGTAGAATACCCCAGATCATTACCAAATATTTCACGGATCATATCTCCATCTATTAGAATGGTATTCCTAGTCTCTTTATTTACACCTGTAATAACTTCCCTTGCTAGAGTCGTCTTTCCGGTACCAGATAATCCAATTAACCATATAACCATAACATAATCCTTAATGTAAGGGGCTGATTAATCCAGCTGCACAATCAAGATGCACCTTGTTTGATCTCAGTAATAGATCAAATCGTTGCTCACCGCAACCAATCGCTGCAGGGATACCAAATTCGGCACAACGAATTGCCATGTGTGAATTTGCACCACCATATTTGGTAATCAGACCCTCAATTTTTTGTGAAAAAATCCAATCAAAACCTGGATCTGCTCCCTCTATAATCACGACTTTGCCACTTAATACAGCGCTATCAATTTCTGAATGAAGTCTCACACATGGTGCGGTAACTTTTTTATGAGTAATGAAATTAGGGTGACTGACCTGGAAAGGGATAACATGCACCCCTGCTTGATCTGTTAGTAGTTGTGGGAGACGAATTGCTACACTTATATCGTGCTTCTCTGACTCTTTTTCAGAAATGCTTCTCAACCGCTCTTCAATACTGCCTTCACCGCTGTTTATTGCTATATTTAGTAGTGTTTCAAGAGGGACATGGGAAATTGCATCTCGACTCAAGCTATTCTCCTCAGCAAACATTGCTATCAGCTCAAGAATATCACTTACAGAGCGAGTAAAGACAAACTTACCATACTCCCTGCCGACAATCGCATCATGAACGTAGTTTAAAAGGTTATCTGCATTAAAATCGGCAAAACCATCTTCTGCTAGAAAATTGTTAATTTTCTGCTTCTGTTTTTGTGAAAATTCAAACAGTTCAGAATGTTGTTCTAGCTTTTGAGATGCAGTGCTGCCATCAATTAAGTTGGCCATCTGATCATATCGGTGCGACATGATGTCATAAGTACCAGGGCGTAAATGACCGTATCTTGACATAAATTTACTGTTGGATAGAGTGCCCATTTGTAGTGAGCGCATATCATCAACCAACTCACTAGCTACAGTCTGTACACTCGCCTGTATTTGGTTGACCTCATCGTGAGTAATAACACCTCGACGATTGAGTGATAATAGAATGGTTCTAGCAATAAAACCATGCCTAGCTAGAATGGAGAAGGGGACTGTTCCCAACTGGATGCAGTCGTCAACCATTGTAAAAAGTGACGATAGGTTTTGTTGTAAATTAGAGCTGCTTGCCTCTGTATGCTTACTATCCAACGCATTAATTTTGTCAAGTGCCTGACCAAGAGATCCATCACTTTCGCCTTTAATGAGTCTTCTTGTCTGTTTGAGGTGCGCCTGTTTAAACTCCTCTTTTTCAGTACTGGTTAATACATTTCCAATTAGCTGTTCTATCTTTTCATCAATGTCAAAGCTGTAAGTGGTTATTGCCACTTCAAACTCTACTTTGTCATGTAGTTCCGGTGATGATTTAAGATGGCCAATCCATCTGTTGACTAGTTTTTCTGAAACTTCTGTAGAGAGACCCTTAGGAAGATAAGAGTGAAAACTGAGACGGGTATCAATAAATGGCTGCCCTGCTAGTGTTACCATTAACGGCTGTCCAGTTGGCACCATATAACCCATTGTTGACCTTGCAATTCTCCATGCATGGTCTGTTATGAGTATTTGGTAGAGTGAAGCTGCTAAGGCACGAGGTGCTCTGCCGATCATTTCCACCGGATTCCAATCTGGCATTTGCCCGAGAACTGTAGTTTGACCATAAACACCAGTGAGTTTTTTAAACCTCTCAGTGACAAATGATTGCACCCCTTGTAAAGTAACATCAATTCGTTGAGCAACAGCCCGATTCCAGTTAGGCTGAGTGGTGATCGCTCGTACCTGTAGTAGATATGGTGTTAGATCTCCACCTAATGCAAATTCTATATCTAGGAACTGGCTCTTCATCACCTTCTCTAACTCTTGGACAGCTTGAAGTAGTGCTGTAAATCTGGAAGAGCGAAGTTTGTTGATTGAGTTTCGATGAATATAGAGAGTTCGGTTAGCATACTCTCCATTGCCAGAGGTTACCGTATCGGTGGTACCTGATTGGTCATCGTAATTAATGACATAGTATGGAGCGCCGGTATTCAAATCATGAGTAAAAACTACCCCACTCATAGTGGTGTTTTGAACCATCTCTTGAATGATTACTTCATCTTCTAGCAACAAAGGGCGTTTTTCTTCGTAACTGGAAATTACGGTATTAATTGCTGCTATTATTTTCTCTGGATTGTTTGAGGGAATATTTAAAACAGAATCATATTCACCTGCTGAAGAAGAAAATTGACCATCTTCATCTGAAGCAGAAGAACGAATTATGATCTTATTAGACTTAAGATAATCATGTACATTTTTTAAAAAACCATGTTTCTTGTAGTCTATAGCGTTAACAAGTACCATTCTAGGGATGTTGAATATAGACAACCTTCCTACCAATGAATTCAATGTCCCTGCTTTTGAATTAAAAGAATTCATAGAATGAATGCTATTTAACTATTTTTTGAACTCTTACCATTGTACTATCCAATTGGGAAATACGTTTGAATTTATCAAGCTCTAGTAAAATTGTTTCATTATCTCTCCATGGATAATTTGCCTCATAATTTGCATTAACAGGTGTATTATTTTTTATGCTGTCGTGAGAATAAGGAATTTTCTCAACTCTATTTACCGAAAATAAATAAGAGTCAACTTTAGACCAGCGCTGCACCTCGCCTAGATATGAATCGATACTACAATATTCCATTTCCATGAATGAATCTGTATTAATTGATAGATCTACACTATTATCAGGTATATCATCTACTTGCAAAGGCGTTCTAAAAATGAAATCATATTCATCTATTGGGAATTCTAGCTCTTCATGAGGCAACAATATTCTTGCATCAGGATATAATTCATTAATATACACTACTGAATGCACAATACTTTCCGGCAAATCAATATCAACTACTGTTACACTTGGATAATTATCCTTTAATAAACTCATTAAGTTTCCGCTGCCTGCCCCTATTTCTACAACAACACCAAGCTCTTGTTTTAACAAGATGTACCTCAACATATTATATTGATAACAACTTTTAAGAAGTCCAGGATTAATGCCAAACCCTTTCTTGTATATTGTTGTTTCCTCTATATCTTTTAAATTTTGATATAGGTCACTATTTGAAGTAAATTCATCAAAATCTATATGGTGCGGGGAATGTTTACAATATATATGTCCATTGTTATAAATCTTTCCTGACATAACATTATTGAATGCATTCTTATGATCTATCAAATGAATTCTATTTTTCATAAATATAAGTGCGAATAACTTAATAATAGATCTACTAGGATTTTTGATAAAGGCAAAAATCCTTGTCATATTTCTACTTATAAGAGTCAATATATTTCTATTATATGGTCTTGTATACCCAGAGCTTCCAGTTACACTAACGGTATCATTATTGACATTGTATTTTATAACTGACGAATGCTGATCCCAATACGGTGATTTTTCACTACCCGTTGCATGTTCACGGTAAAAATCAGATTCAACATATTGTTGCAACTTTTGCTTTACACTTAACTTATCTTGGATCGACATAACTTTACCAACTCGTTTTAAAATACCAAAAACTGCAACTTTTCCTGCTGCACCTCTACCACGCTTACCCTTTCTGACACCACCAAAATAACTTTCATCAAGTTCGATTTTACCACCAAATTGCTCGCTCCGATTTTGCTGTGCTTGGGCAATCTTCACTCGCAAGTTGTGAAAAAATCTTACTGCAGTATTACGATGAATTTCAACTAAATCTGCGGCAGTTCTTGCTGTTGTACCTGCAACAAAGTATTTCATCAGCTCTAATTGCTTATTATTGCTTAATTTACAATGCTTTACATACATGCCGACATCCTAACATTTTAAATGTTAGGTGTCAGCCCCTATATGTTTTGTACTTGCATTATACTTTTAGACTCTGGGTATATCAGGTTTACACACATACGGCATATATCATTTTTATACCATTCACCTTTTTCATGAAGAGATTGAAGATCTTTCATTGTCTTAGAATTCCATGAATCATATATTGTATCTTTTGAAACATCACCCATTTTCAATCTACTACTAAACATTGCACAACAAGGTGTAATTTCAGAGTTTCTAATTGTTACCCTTTGAAAGGGCTGGGGACACCTAAATCCTTTAAAATCTTTCTTGCTATTTAATTGATCTGATGTGTAAAACCTATCATAACCGGGCTCAAGAACTGGCGGAACATACTTTTGTATAGTTACTGTGTCAACCTTACCTTTCCAATACTCAATAAAGTCATTTTTCTCATGTTCGTTGTCTTTCTGAAGGCAAAAACTCACACCAGTTATTGGCAACTTATACCCCCCCTGCTCTTTTAAATCTAAGAACTTATCGATATTTTTTAAAACTTGATCATACCTACCGCCAATTCTAATTTTATTAAATATTTTTTCACTATAAGCATCTATACTAAATCTTAACCTGGTTAAGCCGCTGTCCAGTAATTTTCTAGATCTTGTTTCTGTCAATGCCGATGCATTGGAATTCATCATAATATCTAAAAAACCATGATTGGATGCATATTTTATATACTTTTCTAGATCTTTTATCAAAAGAGGCTCATTGTTCCCCTGAACTGACACCGATGGGCACTCGTGCTCTTCACCTTCAATAATAATTTCCTTGTATTGATCCCACGTAAGGGGGTCGCCATTGTAATATCTATCAGCAACACTTTTATCCCCAACAATGCAATGTGGGCAATTAAAGTTACACTCTTGATTCATATCAAGTTGTAAAAATAATGGAAAATCTGTAACCACTTCAAAATTATTTACTTTATCCCATAAATCTCTATATTGTTTAAATTTACTACCAATGATTCTACTTAACTTGTCATTCACCTGTTCTTTTTCAGATAAATGCACTACCTTTCCATCAGTTGTATAGCTTTTCATATTATTCTTCATGTTTAGTTTATCTCGATATTTTTATGCAATTTAACTTTCTTTTAAAAACTAGAATCAAGATAACTTTCATAGGCCTTGATCCCACTTTTCAATATTGACCGATCTTGGCAATAGTAAAATGTTCTAGATCTAATGCTAATTAAACATTTAATCTAGATACTTTTATTAAAAAAGAAATATATTATCATTTTTTATATCTATAAAGTTATCTGGAACTAAAATAATATACTTATTTTTTTACCATACAGTTCTACCTCCATCAATCGGTATAACTGAGCCATTTAAATAACTAGATGCATTACTTAACATCCATAACAATACCCCTTGATACTCATAATCCTTAGCAAGTCTTTTCATCGGTATTCTTAAATACACTTCTTTAAGGAATTCTTCTGGCTGTCCATTTTCCACGCCACCTGGACATATTGCATTGCACCGAACATTTTTATCAATCCAGTAAGTCGATAAATAACGTGTCAATCCAATAATTCCAGTTTTTACCACCGAGTATGTTACAGGTTTAACAGGCTGTTTTTCCTCAGACAAACCAGGTTTATTATATAGTCTTTGATCTGGTGATATCAACCCAAGATCTGATGAAATATTTACTATTGAACCGCCATTTATATTTTGTGCGATTTTATATCCATAATGCTTTGCACAGAGAAATGCACCTGTAAGACCTACTTCTATATCTTGATGCCAGATATTCAATGGAAAGTTTTCAAGTCTAGAAAAATTTTTCTCAGCGCTATCTTCTATTTTTGGATTATTGGCTGCATTGTTAACTAAACCATCAATTCTACCGTACTCCTCAATTAACAGATTTGCATTTTTCTCTATTTGAGATTCGTTTGTAATATTTACAGCATATCCTTTTGCTTTAACATTATATTGCTCATTTAACTGATGCGCAATAATATCTACTGCCTCTTGAGACAAATCTAACAATACAGGTGTTCCGCCATAAGCCGCTACTGCTTCAGCATGTTTTCTACCAAGTAAACCTGCAGCACCAGTTATTACGACAACATTGCCATCTAGGTTGAATAGTTTCCCTAAGTCATCTATCATGATTAAAATATTCCAACTGTTTGTCCGCCATCAACTACCATTGTTGCTCCGGTAATAAATTTTGCACGATCTGAACATAAAAAAAGCGCCCCATTAGCCACCTCTTCTGGTGTACCAAAACGTTTCATTGGTACTGTCTTATCTATCATATTTTTTATCATCTCTGCATTCTGACTGATCTTTTCGTCCCAAGAACTGCCTTTAAAATATATATTGCCTGGTGCTAGAACATTAATTCGCACCTCTTGTGCCAATTTTCTTGCCATATTTTTTGCTAGAGCAGAAACTGCCGTTTTAGCTGTTGAATAATCCACTGGAGCACCAAAAGCTTCCATTGCCGCAATAGAGGAAATGAATAACAAACAACCTTTAGACTCCCTTAACACAGGAATAAAGGTACGTGCCGTATATAGCGCTGATTCAAAGTTATTGTTCCAAGTTTTTTTCCAATAAATATCATTAGGCAATACGTCATGAACACTTCTCCCATCACCAATATTAGCTATTACTATATCAAGGCCCTGCCATTTATTATAAATTTTAATATTCAATTCTGATAATGACTTTTGTTGTGTACAATCACACTTGGAGACAAAAATAGACTCTTGACCAAACTGATTTGCTAATTTTTTTTCAATATCAAAAAGATCGTCTGATCCTCTAGAAACTAAGCACACTTTAGCCTTCTCAATTAAAAATCCTTTAGCGATTGCCGCTCCAATACCTCTTGAAGCCCCTGTAACTAAAACTCTTTTATTTTCTAAACCTAATTCCATGCTAATTAAAGGCCTTTTGCCGTCCAACCACCATCAATTATCAAGTCAATTCCTGTAACGTATGATGAGGCATTTGATGCTAAATAAATAGCCGCGCCAACAATATCCTCTGTTCTTCCCCAACGCTGTATAATCATTCTATCAAGTCTTTCTTGGTATAAAACCGGATCAGTTTGGCTGTCTTTTGTCATATCTGTTAATATATACCCAGGAGCAATATTATTAACCCTTATATTGTCTTTAGAAAAATCAATTGCAAGAGATTTTGACAACATGCGCAATCCACCTTTGCTTGCTACATATCCAGGGTTACCAGGGAAACCTTGCACTGATCCAATACTAGTTATATTAATAATACTACCTCCATTAAACATGTACTTTGATACAATTTTTAAACATTTATAATGAGACACTAAATTAATGTTAACAATCTCGTCAAAATTTGTACTATTATTATTTTTATCTACTGGTATTGTAATCCCTGCAGCGTTTACAAATATGTCTATAGAGCCATATTTCTCAATAGCTTGTTTGCAAATTCTATCAAAAACTGGAGGGTTGGATATATCACATTGTTGATAGTCACCTTTCAACTCATTGTTATCAGGAGCGCTAGACCGAGATAAACAGATTAAATTAGCGCCAGCTTTTTTAAAAGATACAGCTATCTCTTCACCAATACCGCGAGACGCGCCAACCACAACTGCTGTTTTTCCATCAATTGAGAACAGCTGCTCAACAAACATACTTATATATTTTATCTAGATTATACCCTTTCATAATAACCGAACAGAGCCGAACATCCTCTATATTGTCTATCTGAAAAGCTTTATACTGCTCCATAATATGGGTGGCTATCTTACCACCCAATCTATTGTTAAATTTCCTCAATATCTCTGGTTTAACAATATAAAACGATCCATTTTCTAGATACCTAGTCTTTATTTGTTGACGTAGCTTCCTATCTTGATAATCATAATTCACTGAAATAAATTTTTCAAACACATCTTTTTCCCAAATAAAATGATCCTCAATCTCAGCAACAGATAACAAAGAATCTGCTTTATTTTTAATTATTTTTTCAATTCCTAAAGTAAAATCATCATCCCTTCTTAGCGGTGAAGTCACCTGTGGCAATAAAACATAATCAGCAGGTCTCTTAACTATTACTTCAATCTGATTTAAAGCATGAATCCAAGCAGATTCTGACGTGTCTCTATCGCCAGATATTGCCTCTGGCCTTAGTATTGGTTTAGCCCCATATTTGCTTGCAATATCTAATATCTTTTTACTATCAGAACTAACCCATACATCTGTCACATAATTTACTGCACTAGCTTGTAGTATTGTCCACGCAAGCAATGGCTTACCACAAAAATCTATAATATTTTTATTTAGTATGCCTTTAGACCCGCCGCGCGCTAAAATAATTGCATCAATTCTCATATTTATAGATATTTTTAAACCAAGTCAGTTGTTTCTTAAAAACCTCAACTCCTTCATCATCGCGATACGCCTGCATAATAAATGGAGCACAATAATCGAATTCCTTCAATTTACTAAAGAATACATTGAAATTTGCAGCTCCCTCACCAAGCAAAACAGATTTTCCACCTTTAATACGATCTTTTATATGAATATCAGTGATTTTCATACCATAAGCATCCAACTCTTCCACCGGATTATAGCCTAATGCAGCACTATTACCTATATCATAGTTCACTGTTACTCTTTTAGAATTAAAACGATCAAGCAACTCTACAAAAGGTTGTGGCGCTAAATCAGTTTCAAGTGAGAGATTAACACCTAAATTTTCTGCAATATTTACTACTGGCGACAACCGCTCTACAAAACGGTTTACTGCCAACTGATTATTCAAACTAGATTGATCTACACAAGGGATAACAATGTCAGTAATGCCAAGGCCTGCTGCATTATTAAGTAATTTAATCATTATATTTTGACTTTGTTCAGACGCCTTTATATCCTCAAAATGTAATGGCGCTTCCATGAAATAATCAGCACATATAGTTTTAACTCCAACACCTGTTTGTTCGATCAATTTATTAATTTCATCAATTCCACCCGCCTTTAAAAGTGGATTATTTTCTGCATTATTAAAATCAAGAATAAATTCAATACAGTCAAGGCCAATTTTTTGTGCAATTACAAATTCATCTTGCCAGTAGTTAATTGGGTGCGCCTGGTACCTTCCTTGATATTTTGGTAGCAACCTTCCTTGCATTACGCCAATTTTATTTTTCATATTTCTACCAATTCGTTTCTAGCTAAGATGTTGACGGAGATTCTGTGCAATATCCTCTTCTTCTTTAATATTTTTCTTTATGCCATCACCCATAGCTTTTTCAATCTTTCGCACTGCACCCACTAATTGTCTAAGCCCTGCTGGCTCAATAGATGCAGACTGATCAGAACCATACATCGATCGATCAATAGTGACATGGCGTTCGAGAGACGTAATACCCAATGCAGCAGCTGCATAAGATATAGCCAACCCAGACTCATGGCCACTATAACCAACATTACATTTATATTTTTCCTTGAGTGTATTAATCATATTAAGGTTAGCATTTTCAACTTTCAATGGATAAGTTGAAACTGTGTGCATTAACTCAAAAGAGCAACCTTCTTTTGTAAAAATATCAACCGCACTTTGAATGTCATCGTATGTTGTCATTCCCGTTGAAATGAAAGTATGCCTCCCTTCTTTTGCAATCATCGTCAATAAATCCTTGTACACAATCATTGCAGAAGCTACTTTGTTGTAATTGCAATCAAACTTTCTCAAAAACTCTTGACTCTTCAAATCCCATGCAGAGGCAAACCATTCAATTCCTTTTTCTTTGCAATATCTATCTATCTCTTGATACTCCTCTTCCCCAAACTCAAGGCCTTTCTTTTGCTCATATTGAGTCTTACCCCACGGACTTTCTCTTGATGATTCTAGAAATTCTCTTGTGTAAACTGACTCGAGATCCCGTTTTTGAAACTTAACTGCATTACAGCCTGCTGAAATAGCCTTATCTATGAGTTTTTTACAAATTTCGATATCACCATTATGGTTTATCCCAATTTCCGCAATAATAAATATTGACATTTTCTCTATCCTGTATAAAGTGATTCTAAAATATTTATCCCAAATATTTTTTCTAATAATTCTCTTGCAACGCCACTTCCACCCTTACTCTCTAAAACAACAGTGGCAATTTCTTTTATTACTCCATGAGAGTCTGCCGGACATGCACTATACCCACATTTTTTCATCACCGCATAATCATTGATATCATTGCCTACAAATAAAGTCTTATTTATATCATATCCATTATCATCTAACACCTTATTTAAGGAAGAAATCTTATCACTACTACCTTGAATTACAGGAACATTTAGTTTTTTTGCGCGCATCGAAACCACTGGATTCTTTTCAGTTGAAATTATAAATGTTGGCTTACTTTTTTTACTAAAAAATTCAAAAGCAATCCCATCCGCACGGCTACACCTCACTGTCTCTATCCCAGATTGATCAATATAAACTAGATTATTTGTCAAGACACCATCAAAGTCAAATACAATAACATCAATATCTTCAAAATTAATTCTCAAACTAGTCATTACTATTATTAGTTTCTCGTTACAAATTGTTTCTGCTTATATTTTTCTAGCAACTTAATTTGTTTCACAATTCTTGTTGATGCGCCAACTGTACCGTACAAATTTGACACCTCGTACCTACCATGGTTGATTTGATATTTAACTGCATCAACTATTTTATCTTTATTTTCAACTACTTTTATGACTGCTTTTGTTCTTTCCCTTCCATCTTGCCTCGTACCCACAAGGACCACTGGTGTTCCTAAAAATGATGCATCTCTAATGAAACTTGATGAGTTACCTATTGCACATGCCGCATGCTCTAATAACGGTATATATTCTTCTGGATCAAAGTTTTTATATGCATGCAATTGGGTAGAATGATTGTACTCCCTAAATCGCCTAATTGCCTGCGAAACTCCATCAGATCCAGCATCAATATTTGGCCATATCAATACCGTCTGCATATCAATCTCTTTTATTGCCTCTAAAACTTCTATCATATTTTTTTCTGCTGTTTGATATTCAGTCGTCACAGGATGAAATAAAACCAGGATATATTCTTTTTCTAGATCCATACTTGGACCAACCCCCTCCATCATAGTTAATGAATCTATGCCAATACTAGCACTCTTTACTACATCAACACTTGGGCAGCCAAAGGAAAATACTGTTTCTTTTCGCTCTCCCATTTGTACAATATTATCTCGAGATTGTTGAGTTGACGGAAAATGATAGTGCGCCAATTTAGTAATTGCATGTCTTGCTGATTCATCAATCGATCCAGTGATTTCTCCACCTTGTATATGAATCAGACAATAATTTTGATAAACTGCGGCAATTGCAGCACCTAATGCCTCACTCCTATCTCCAATCAATAATACAAAATCTGGGGACTGTCTTTGAAATGCATTAGATAACTCAATAACTGCAAGTCCAATTGATTTTGCCATTGTACTTGGAACTGAACCTTCTAATTCAATGTAGATTTCTTCAGTGACATCAAAACCATCTTTTTTTACCAGATCAACTGCTTTGCCAAACCTATCAAGTAGCATCGTTCCTGTGCATACCAAATTAAGATCTATATCTGCATCACTATTCATAATTTCTAGTACGGGTTTAAGTCGCCCATAATTTGCCCTATCTACCAAAACTGTGCTTATTTTTATAGGTTTATTCATACTTATAATTTGATAAAATTGCTTTGCATTAAGAATTCAGCCCATTTTAAATCAATTGGTTCATCGATATTCACAATATGACGTTGAACTAAAAAAGCTCTGGTTTTATCTGTAATAATATCCTTATTATTTAGCAAGCACTCTTTGGTTATAGCGTAACAAATGCCATTCCTTGCATAAAGGGTTTCCAGTTGCTGACGAGCCGTAATATCTTTTCCTCTCTGCTCATAATGCTGCAATCTATTATTTTGCATAATCAGTGCTTTTGCCGGATGACATTTGGTATCTAACGGACTTACACAGACTACTGAGTCTGCATTATTTTCAACCAACTCTCTACAAACACTTTCAATATCTGAAGCTATCCTAAATGGAGATGTTGGCTCAACAATAAGCAATACATCAAATTCTATATCTAATAATTTTTCCGACTCTTGAAGAGCATGAATCATTGTATCGATTGCCGTTGCATTATCACCACTCAATAAATCTGGACG
>Ga0233441_1002238_pt1 | contig 14797 bp, 14 predicted proteins | sample SI_123_September_4_FD_182781 | JGI IMG/M metagenome (GOLD analysis project Ga0233441, IMG submission 182781) | Seawater microbial communities from Saanich Inlet, British Columbia, Canada - SI_123_September2016_135_MG | ecosystem: Environmental > Aquatic > Marine > Inlet | place: Canada: British...
TGGTAGAGCTTGTACAGGAAAAATAGTTGAAGTAGAGACTATAAGTTTGGACGTTAAGCCAACATTTACAGTAGATAATAATATTGAAATACAAGATAGTTTTGAAAATATAAAATATTTAGCTACTAAAAGTGGTTATGTAGTAAAAACAGGTAGCAAATATGAAGTGTCAAATAGCATAGATGTCGGTGAGATATCTTTTAAAACAACGGGAACTATCAATAGTGATTTAGACACTGAAATATCTATTAATGTTGTCAAGAATGACCCTTTAGAAGATGCCATAGAAAAAGGTATGCATGTAAAGGTTCAAAACCTTTCAATAGCTGGAAGTATTGGACCAAATACCCAAGTTGAGACACGTACTATATCTATAAGTGGTCAAACGCACCATGAATCTTCTATTAAATGTATGAATGCAGATATCCAAATTCATAAGGGTAAAATAACGGGTCGTAAAGTTGTAGTATCAATACTTGATGGGGGGTGAAATTATTGCAGATACTGCCATTGTTACCAATGCTTTAAGTGGAAAAATTAGAGCAAAAACTATTGAAATAACGACACTTGGATCTCATATAATAATGGAAGCTTCCCAATTAATTAAAATTGATAAGGTTAAAGGTGAAGAAAATAAGTTTATATTTGAATCATCAATTGATAGTGGTTTTAATGATAATAAAGAAGACAATGAAAAATATTTAGGTAAGCTAAAAGATGAGTTACATGTGTCAATGCAAGCTTTTAAAGCGGCTACTATAAAAATAAAAAAGAATGTAGAACCATGTGCGAAGATTAAAGCACTTATAATAAAGAAGAAAAATGAAAACTCTAAAATCTCTGATGATTTGATGAAAAAATTTAAAATATGTAAAGTTATGAAAATCAACTACAAAAATTTAAAAGAAGAAGTTGAATATAAAAAGAGTCAATTTATCAAGCAAGAGCAAAGTTTATCTACGAATGCTACTAGTGTACGAGATGCTAAGATTGTGCTAAAAGAATCACTACATGGATACAACTATATTAAGTATAAGTTAGATAAACCCAAAGTAGATATAGAGTTTAGAACAAAAGATAATATGAGAAGAAAAACATTTCAACTCATTCAAGATGACGATGGTGTTTCAAAAATTGTTAATATGTAGTCATTCCAGATCTGCTCACGTAAACTAGAACAGTAATAGGCAGTCTGAACTGCCTAAACTCATTTATTTATAAAATTTACATTCCTAAATAAGGTTTTAAAACTGCAGGAATAGTAATACTACCATCTTCATTTTGATAATTTTCCATAATAGCTACAATAGTACGACCTACTGCTAAAGAAGAACCATTTAATGTGTGACATAATACATTTTTCTTGCCATCTTTGTAACGGATTTTTGCACGACGTGCTTGGAAGTCTAAAGTATTAGAAATTGAAGAGATCTCACGGTATGAATTTTGACCCGGTAACCACACTTCAATATCAGTTGTATATGAAGCACTAAACCCTAAATCACCAGTACATAAGTTAACTAGACGATGAGGAAGTTCAAGGGCTGTTAAAATATCAGAAGCACAAGAAACCATTTCATCAAAAACTGCATCACTTTGTTCTGGCGCAGCAATGGTAACTAATTCAACTTTGTGGAATTGATGCTGGCGAATAATTCCACGAGTATCACGTCCTGCAGAACCAGCTTCTTTACGAAAACAAGAGGTGTACCCACTCATTTTAATAGGCAGTTCATCAGCAGTTAAAATTTCATTTTGAAATAAATTGGTTAGAGGAACTTCAGCCGTTGGAATTAAATATAACTCTTCACTATCCATTTTGTATAAGTCATCTTTAAATTTTGGAAGTTGTCCTGTCCCTTCTAACGCTTGTTTATTAACAAGTGTAGGAACACTAACTTCGTTAAATCCACGTTCACGGTTGAAGTCAAGCATAAAGTTAATTAATGCTCTTTCAATCCGTGCTCCCATTCCAAATAGTACAGCTGAACGACTTTGAGATACTTTCACGCCGCGTTCAAAGTCTATCCATTTAGTTTTCTCAGCAAGTTCCCAATGCTCTTTGGGTACAAATGAAAAAGTTTTAGGTTTTAATACTTTTGCGAGTTCAATATTGTCATCTTCACTTGTTCCATCGGGAACACGTTCATGAGGTAAATTAGGAACACCCATAATTAATAAGTTTAAAGACTCTTCGGCTTCACGTTGAGTATCTTGAAGTTGTGCTAAAATAATTTTATTTGCATCAACGTCTGCTTTAAGTGCAGCAATATCTTTGCCTTCACGTTTATAAACACCGAAAAGTTTACTCATCTCCTTTTGCTTAGCTTGAGATATTTCAAATGCAGTTTTAGCTGCTTTTAATGCTTCGTTTTTTTCTTTTAATGCTGTAATGGTTTCTGGGGTTACTTTTTTTCTTTGAAGTTGTTTACTAACACTATCAAACTCTTTTTGAAGTAGTTTTAAATCTATCATGATAAATATTTTCCTAGTTGTAATAATAATGTTAATTATAACTTAATAGTTTTAAATAGAGATATGTTATGATTGCAGCAGTTAACAGTGAGGGTTTGTTGAGTGGCATCATTTTCAAATATTTTAAACTCTTATTGGCTTTGGCGAGAAATTTCATCAAAGTTAAACCTCTCTAATCCTGTTTATAAGTATTGGAAAGATACTCCTCATATTAAACTTAATAATAAATACGTTTTTATTAAAAAAAATACGCTTCCTGAAAAATATAGATATATAGAACAAGAGCTCACTGATTTATCAGGTTATATGCCGGTACGTTACGCGGCAGACCAACTAAACATTAACAGTCATGTCTTTACATATGAGAAAATGCGTTTATATAGTAATTTTGAGTATAAGTATGTGAACGATGTGAAGTTTGTAAACATACGACGTTTTTTTACCGAACATGGAATTAAGTGTAGTAAAAGTAGTGTCATGCATTTGGGAAAAATTAAAGATTTAGAAATTACTCTTGAATCGAGATTTTACAATTTGGATGGAGTGTATGGAATTGTGATTTATGACTAAAGTTTTTAAATATAAACTTTATCAATCATCTCTTGATATTCACGCTCTAAGTCTGAGTCTAGAGTAATTCCTCCACCACTTTTATAGATAAAATGGTCTTGATTGTTTTTTCTTTGATTCTCAATAAAACGTATCATCACAGCGCTATCAAAATTCTCTCCATCAAAAACACCAAAAACACCACAAAAATAATTTCTATCATGATGCTCAACATCTTGAATTATTGAAACTGTACTTTTTTTAGGAGTGCCTGTAATACTACCAGCAGGAAGAAGTTGTTGTAAAATAGTTCCAAAGTTGTTGTGCCAATTATTGGGGAGTTGTGCGGTGATTTTTGAGCTAACTTGAAGTAGGTCATTCTGTCCTGCGTTAATACGCTCAACAAAACGAAATTTTTCTACTTTGACGTGTGAACTTACAATACCTAAATCATTTCTAAGCAGGTCAACTACCATGGTATGTTCTGCAAGTTCTTTTTTGTCATTTAAAATGGTAGTCTCTGCATTAGGCGTTAAAGCATTAATCGTTCCTTTCATAGGAAAAGTAGATATTTTATTGCCTTGTATTTGGATAAATTGTTCAGGAGAACAACAGAGAAATTCATTTTTTACTCTGAGTTTGAAACGTGCAGTAGAGTTTTTAAAAACTTCTTGTAAAGATAATTGGGTTTGAATAGGCGTAGAAAATGTTAGGTTTAAGAGATAGGTATTACCGCATTTTATCTCTTCAATAATGGTGTCAAAACTTTTTTTGTATTTTGAAAGTGGAATAGGGCGCTTAACAAGAGAATTCCTTTTACTATTATTACTATTATCACCTCGCTGTCTCTTGAGGGTATAATAAATTTTATTTGGTCTGTTTAACTCAAATTCTATATCATGATAAGAAAGTTTATCCAGTTCAATCACATGAACTTTAGTGGCTAAAAAGTCAGTATAAATTAAAAATGGAATTTTTTTTGAAGCAAGTTGCGTGGCTTTTTGAAACATAAATAGCTAAGCGATAAGTTTCTTTAAAATTGCCATACGAATCGACACCCCATTACTGACTTGCTGTAATACTTTACATCGCTCATCGGCAAGCATAGTGTCATCAATATCTACATTTCTATGAACGGGTCCAGGGTGTAAAATAATAATATTTCGCTCTCCCACTAAATCAGCAGTAATACAAAAGTCACTTGCATAATCTTTTAAAGAAGCATAGTTTTGCGAAGCGTGACGTTCAGTTTGAGTTCGTAAACTCATTATAACGTCAAGTTTATCAACAATAGTGGTAATGTCATGAGTTGTTTTAAGTTCAGTCTGTGGTAAAAATTGAGGTGGAGCAACAAGTGTAATATCTAAACCAAAGCGACTTAAAAGTTCAATGTTGGAGTTCGCTACACGAGAGTTTTTAATATCTCCTACAATGGCAATTCTTTTACCTTCTAAACTTTTAGTGGAACCAAAATGTTGAACTAAAGTAAAAAGGTCTAGTAGTGCTTGCGTGGGATGAGCGTGGGCACCATCACCTGCGTTAATAATAGCGGCTTTGGTATGTTTGGACAAAATTTTTGGAACACCTGAATTTTGATGACGTACAACAATGGCATGAGGTCCCATCGCATCGAGATTGGTTGCCGTATCAACTAAAGTTTCACCTTTTTTTGTAGAACTTTTAGCAACATCTAAGTGGACCATACGCGCACCTAGTCGTGCTGCTGCAATTTCAAAAGAACTTTTAGTTCGTGTAGAGTTCTCAAAAAACAGGGTAATTATAATTTTGTTACTTAAAATATCTTCATTAAAACCATTAGCATATAGTGAAGCATCATTTAAAATAGTTTCAATCTCTTCTTTTGTAAAATCATCAGTACGAATTAGGTGTTGCATTGATTAAGTCCCTCATGAATCTTTTTTGAATTATAGCATTATAGGCGTCTAACATCAATCGTTTCTAATGATTAATTTTACTAGGTTATCATTTTAATAACTAAAAGTTCTATAAAAGAGGGAAAAACGATGAGCCGGATATTAATGATTGAAGATGATATAGAGTTAGCTGAGATTTTAACAGAGTATTTAGAGCAGTTTGACTTTGAAGTTATTACTGAAGATGATCCTTTTAAAGCCCTTAGTATTTTAAAGTTAGAAGAATTTCACCTAGTAATTTTAGATTTGACACTACCGGGTATGGATGGACTTGAAGTCTGTTCTGAAATTAGAAAACGCCAAAATATTCCTATAATTATCTCCTCAGCACGTTCTGATGTAAGTGACAAAGTTAAAGCGCTAGAGTTAGGTGCTGATGACTATATGCCAAAACCGTATGACCCTCGTGAACTTGAAGCACGTATTCACTCTGTTTTACGACGCTATGATGCTAAAATGCGTGATGAAAATGCTCAAGCCAATCATAGTGACTATAGCGTTAACGCTGAAGCGATGCAAGTGACGTACAAAAATCGTGAACTTGAACTGACCAATGCTGAATATGGAATTTTAAGTTTTTTAATTAAAAAGCAAGGACTTGTTGTATCACGTGAAGATATCATTCATAATGTAAATGCAATAAATGAAGACTCTTCAAACAAAAGTATTGATGTTATGGTGGGTAGAATTCGAACAAAACTTCAAGATAAAACTTTAATTGAATCGGTACGTGGTATTGGTTATAAACTAATTAAATAATTTTTGGGAAATAACTTCCCTTGTGAGGATAAATAAATGAACAGACATGCGGTATTAATAACAATACTTTTTGCTTATTTTGTAACAATAGGAAGTATTAGTTATACCGTATGGGCATTTTATAAACTTAACACAGCGCAACATACCAATAATATTTTTACTAAACATAATGTTATTTCTCAAGTCTTCTTAAATCATTTTCAAAAAAATACTTCTGTTGCTGTTTTAGAAGCAAACTTAGCTATTTATGATCTTCATTTTGTAAAAGAGAAGTCCTTTGCTGCAACAGTTCTTGAAAAAGCAGAAGTGTTAAAAGAGAGAAGTTTTAATACGATAAATAGTGATATTTTTTATCAAAACAAACTGGTTTTAGGACAGCAAAATATTCAAAAAGTACGTGCGGTTATGTTACAGTATAAATCAAAAATATATTTTTATATTCAATCTAACCGACGCTCTGTTTTACTTGAAGAGCGTATTTTAAAACCCTACAAGTCGTTTAATTTACTCTACACCTATTTAAGTATTATATTTGTAATTACCTTCTCTTTTATTCTTATTTTAAGACGTTTACAGCCCTTGCAACGACTTCATAAAAAGATTCGTCTTTTTGGTAAAGGAGATATGAATATTTCATTTAAGATGCGTTCTGATGATGAAATAGCAACCATTTCAAATGAGTTAGAGATGGCTCGTGTCAAAATTAGTGATTTAATGGAATCGAGAACACTTTTTCTAAGAAATATAATGCATGAGTTAAAAACGCCAATTACTAAAGGACGAATTTTATCTCAGATGGTCAAAGAAGATAAGCAACGCGATAGATTTGATACTATTTTTGCTCGTATGGAAGGCCTTATCGCTGAGTTTGCAATGATTGAAGAGGTAAGTACTGGTTTCTCTCACCTGAAGACTTCAGAGTATCGATATTTAGACTTAGTGGATGGTGCTATTGACATGGCAATGATTGACAGTTCAGATGTAATTTCTGTTATTGATACTTCAAAAAAAATAGAAGTAGATTACTCTTTATTTATTACGGCCATAAAAAATATGATTGATAATGCACTAAAGTATTCTCCTGACACAAAGGTAACTTTAGGAACTCAAGGTGATGAACTATGGTTTGAAAACAGGGGGGAACGTCTAAAACATCCTCTTAGCCATTATGTACAAGCATTTACTAAAGATAGTACAAGTGGTGGAAATCGAGATAGTTTTGGTTTAGGTCTCTACTTAGTAGATGCTATTTTAAAAGCACATAATCGTGTTTTAGCTTATGAGTATCGAGACGGTATAAATCGTTTTATTTTTGTTCCGATTAAGGATTAAGAGTAATAATAAAAGCTACGCCATTAGCTCTATTTTGAACCTCAAGTTCCCCTTCAAGGTGTTTATTAACAATGGTTTTTGAAATATAAAGACCAAGTCCTGTACCATCTCTTGTCTCTTTTGTTGTAAAATAGGGTTCAAAAATTTTCTCTAAAAATTCACTATTAATTCCGCCTGCATTATCTTCAATAGTTATTTTAAATTTGTTGTTTTTCTTAGTTGTGGAAATGAATATAAATGGGTTTTTAATAGATTTTTCTATCAGTGCATCTTGTGCGTTTTTTATTAAGTTTAAAAGCACTTGCTTGAGCTCATTGGTATAAATTTCTAATGTGTTAGTTTCATCATAGCTGTTATCTTCAAAAAAATCTGTTTTAAGCTCAATATTAGAGCTTGTTAATGAACTTTGGATAATTAATAAAGTATTTTGAACGCTCTCTTGTAATGTTGTTTTACTTTTTATTTTTGCCACTTTAAAAAAATCTCTGAAGTCATCAATAGTTGTTGAAAGGTGTTGGGCATAGGTATTGATATTGTCAATTCTAGAGTCAAAAAAATGCTGATCATATTGGTTAAGCAAGATTTTTACTTTTAAATTATTAGCTGTTGCTGTTATTGAAGCCAAAGGTTGTCTCCATTGATGTGCAATCATAGCTAACATCTCTCCCATTTGGGCCATACGAGACTGCTGAAGCATCTGCTGCTCTTTATCCCGAGTCTTCTTCATCTCTTTAATAACACGTTCTTCAAGTGTGGCATTAAGCTCTTCGAGTTGAAAGTTACTATTGCTGAGCTCTTCTGTCTTATTTAGAATTTCTATTTTTAATGTGCGTTGATACTCTTCATGTTGATGTTCACTGTGTATTTTAATTTTTTCATACCAGTGCAAAACAGAACTCATTAAAAAGAGGTTCCCTACCGCTAAAAAAAGGTGATGAATTTCTATATTAGATTTATATAAATCAAATACAAAAAGAGAGATAAGTGCTGTAATAATACCTGTTAATATTTTCCATGCCTCTGAAGAACCAAGATAAAAAAACATCATAAATATCGTTAAACTATACCATGGTAAAAGTGCTGCAATGTCAACAACAATTGTGAGTAACAGTGTTAAGATAATAATGGCTAATCCAATAATAAGTCGAGCAATATATTTAAATTTATTATGATTTTTATAGAGTGTAACAGTTGCATATACTAGTACAATTGTCATGAAAAAATCTAGTCCAGCGTTTAAATAGTTCTCTTGTAAATAACGCTTTATCGTCATAACAAAAATCATAAAAGAGGCAAAGATATTAATAGTTTGAAGACCTATAATTTGATAAAGCAAAACGCCTTCATGAGGTTTGAGATGATAGTGTGAAGTTAAAAGTGAAAAATAGCGTTCTTTAAAACGTTTAAATACTTGCATGTTGAGTAAGAGACTCTATAAATGAAGAAGCTTCTGCCTCAAAAGTACCCGAATATAGATTCAAAATACTTTGAACGTCACTAGCAATATTGGCTTCAATAATAGTGATGTTCTGTAGTGACTCTTCTGAGATATGGCGTTGCCATCGCTCAAGCATAAATACTAAGCTCTCAATCAGTAACAGAAGTGACAGAAGGTCTGCATGTGTAGCAAAATCATCTTGAGCTAAAAGGTTTGATAATGATTCAAGAGTAAGTGTTGCATTTTCAAAAATAGTGTAATCTTTAATTAAGAAGAGATACTTTTTCCAAGATTTAACAAATTCTATAAGAAGTATTTTATTTAATGTTTCATCTTTTTGTAGGGATGAAATTAACATCATAATATCAACAGACAATTTAGATTGTAAAATTTGTACCATAGAGAGCGTGTCAGTTTTAAACAGTGCTAATTCATTTTGATCACGTAACTCTTTTTCTATATCTTTTTGTGATGTTGATAATGCAGGGGTCAAATAACTATTTTTTGCGGCTAAAGTATTTGCAACTCGTAATGAACGTTCAAGTTCTTCATTTTTTTGATATAACTCACCATTTAAACTTTCCACTTTTTCATAGTAACGTTCTTTAAATTTACGGTTATGTATTGAAGTGGTAACACTGAGTAAAACGGTGAAAAGTTGCTCAAGATGAAGAGGTTTTAGTAAAAATGAAGAGACACCAATGTTAATTAAGTCAAAAAGGTAAGTACTCTCATTATGGGCAGAAATAATAATAATTTCTTGAATACTGTTTATGCCTAAAACATGGCGACTCATATCAATACCATTCATTGTCGGCATATTAATATCACTAATAACAATATCAAAATATTTTTCATTTTGTTTATGGTAGTCAATGTATTTTTCAAGTCCATCTTTACCATCAACTGCGGTTTCTATAGAGTTAAAAAGGTCTTTTAACATATCTGCTGTAGAGTTACGAACATCTTCGTTATCTTCAACATATAAAACATTCATTTCATGTGACATATCTGTTAAAAGTTTTAAATCTACCATATTTACTTCCTATAAAAACTGTATTAGGTTATTATATTATAAAATAACAAATATATATATTAAATGTTCTAAACTACTGTTTTTAGAAATTTTATAATGTCAGTTAACTGCTCATTACCTGTTGCTTCAGATAAGGTAATTAATGCATCAACCGATAAATTACTTGCATCAAATTTTAAATTTGATAAAGTGTCAAGAACGGCATCATTGGCAATATTATCGCTAACGTCAAATTGATTAAAAAGAATTTCCAATGTTTTTTTCTTTGCAGCAGTTACAATTTTATCATTTACAGTACTAATAAGACTATCTCCACTTCCATCATCAACTGCACTACTACTCTCTTTATCGGCAACTGGAATAATTTGCTCAAGAAGTGATGTGAAAATAGGGTTATCTTTTATAGAGTCAATAAGACCGGTAATTGATGTTGTTGTTGTTAAGTCCTCTTTTTCTAACTCTTCTAAAATTGGTTCACTTACTTCAATGTCCTCTTTTTGAAAGATATCTACAAAAAAGTCTAAATGAAATCTATTTTTAATATCAGTCCATGTTTTTCCAAGAAGCGAATCTTCGCTCGACTCAAGAAGTTCTAAAAATTCTTGTGCTGAAGTGTCTTTTGTGAAGTCAAGTTCTTTGGCTTTTTCTAAAATTTCAATGTCTGCTGTGATATTAAGTTGGTCAAGTAAAACTTTGGCAGTGATTTCTTTAAATAATGATTCGACTTCAACAGAGTTTCCAGAGTTAGAAGTGCTAATAAATTCACCAAGTTTATCTTCAATAGAAGCTCCTGAAAGTGCAATGTCTAATGATGCATCAAAAAGGTCTTTAATTAATGAAGAACTGTCATCAGCAAACAGTATTTTCTCTTCAAGGTTATCTTCTGTAGTTAAAATAGCAGCTGTTTGTTCAATAATTCGTTGTGTTAAAGAGTTTGTATCACTACCACCAAGAGAAGATTCTGAAATTACTGATGCTAGGCCTGTTGTTCCACCTGATGCTACTGAAGTAATGGCATCGGCTAAAATATTGTAATCTTTATTGATAGCTTCTGATTGGGCATCTTTAGTTGTTTCATTACTGTTGATTGCTTCGAGGGTTTTATGTGTGGATAGTGCAACATTTAAAGGTTGCAAGTTTCCCGTTCTTGCAAGTTGAATAAAGTCACTATTAACTTCGTTTACTTCAATGTCTAATGCCTTTGCTACATCAGTTTTTGACTCTTCAATTGATTTAGAACTATTGTTTCTATAAACAGCATCTGCCATAGTAGTTAGTGGAGTAACATTAATTTTACTTTTTTCAACAATAGCTTTTAGTTTTCCAACAAAAGGTTGTCCCGTTTCAACGTCAATTCCACCATACACTAAGTAAGGTGCACGACTATCACGTGCTTGATTTAAAATATCTTGAGTAATACTAATATTAAACGAACCGGTATTAGAAGTAATAACAGTAGGTTCATCTAAATCACAGGTGTCATTTTTATTAAGGTCCAAACAGAAGGTTGCATTTTTTAGGTAGCCATCAATGGCTTTACCACTAATTAAAGTTGTAGGTTCAACAACGCGTACAGGTTTTTCTGCTTCTTCGCCACAACCTGTTACTAAAATAGAGGTAAAAAGTGATGATAATAATATTTTTTTTGATACTGTCATTAGAATTCCTTATATATAGAAAGCTATTATAGTAGGTTATATCTTTTAATTTAATAAGAACATTTAAGTAGTTTTTTAAAGCTGTTGAGATAAGGTAGAAATTGTTATTTTTATCTCTTGTAAATTCTTTTGTGTACGTTCGGCAAGTTTTCGTACTTCATCTGCAACAACTGCAAATCCACGTCCATGCTCTCCTGCACGTGCTGCTTCAATAGCTGCATTTAACGCAAGTAAGTTGGTTTGGTCTGCTATGTCAGAAATTCCTTCTATAACGTGATGCATCTGTTCTATCGATGCTTTTATAGTTTCGAATTTTTCATTATCTCCACTCTCTTTATTTTCTTCATGTAATGTTTTCAATTGCAATGTTAAGTCATGATACTCTTTTTCGAGTTTTTCATAAGTAATTAGAAAATTTTTTTTATCTTCTTGCATACTTTTAATTCCATTTTGTAACGTGCTATTTTCATTGGCAGTAGATAACTTAAGAGTATCTATTTTTACCACGTACTTTTTGTTAGTCTCTTGTAACAAAGTATTGTTGTTATGTGCCGATGTTAACTCATTTTTTAAAAGAGTTAATGAATTTTGAGTATCTTTATTTTTATGGGTAAACTCGTCTTGTTGATTATCAAGTTTTTCGTGCATCTGGTAAAGTTTTTTATTTTTTATTTTTATCATGATAAGTAGTACAATAGATAGTAAAAAGAGTAAAAGTGCTACTAATAAAGAACTATAGTAAGGATAAGCTACATCAACCTTTTTAATGATTTGAATTTCTTTAACATCTTGAATACTTTTTGGTGCCATTACTTTTTGTCTATTTAGTAGAAGTGTATCACCACTAATAATTAGGTGCTCGACCTGTTCTAAAAGTATGGGCATAAAGTTCGAATTTGAATAATTTTTATTTTCTAATAAGCTATGAATAGCACCTCTTAGCTCCTCTTTTAAATGAATGAGTTGAAAATCAGGTGTAGGTGTTTTTAAAAAATAAGATTGTACGTAGTGACTATGTAGTGCTAAACAGAGATAAGAAATAGCAACTTTATCTTGTAAGTAAAGCATTTCAAAGTTTGCATCTACTGTTTTATTTAGCTGTGAAAAATTAGTATTGAAAGTATCTAAGTTAATATCTTTTATAGTACCAAATAGAGTAACAGTGAAAATAAGAGTTATCATGATAAGTTTAAGCATATCTACATATAAGCATAATCTATACCAAATGAATAGTCTGTATAAATACTACTAATTTTAATAAATAGTAATGGGTAGTATTAAAATATTTAATCTTTTATTAAAAATAATTAGATTATAATTGTGTACAAAAAAAATACAAAGTGGAGTTTTATATGAAAAAAATCATATTAGCCGTTGTTATGTTAGCACTTAGTTCAAGTCTATTTGCAAGTTCAATTTATAAAAAAGAGGTTCCAGAATCTCTAAAATCGTATTTACCAAAATTGAAAAAATCAATTAAAGATAATCATATGAATATTCTTTATGAGATGGATTTAATGGAGAAGTTTAAAAAGTCAGGTTATGCTAAAAAATTTGGTGCTGATTTTAATAAAAATGGAATTACTTCAGTAACAACATTGTTATTATGTAATGGTTATGTAGGAAATCAGGTATCTAATATTGATCCTGATATGATGGTTCTTTGTCCTATTAAAGTGACACTTATTGAACGTGGAAATACAGTTACTGTATCTTTTGTTAAAAACTTCGAAGTAGCGACTAACAGAGAAGTTAAAGCACTACTTTTAACACTTGACCATATTTTAATGCATACTATTGATTTAACTATTGATCAATATATGAAAGATGCTATTACCAATGCACCAGAAGATGCTCAATTCGACGATTAATTTTCAAATTTTATAGCACATAAATGTGCTATAAAATCTTTTTTTATTTACGCGTATACACTTCTACCCTCTATTAAGCTTTTCATCTATGTTTTTCATTTATGTTCTTCTTCACTGTTTTTCTTCTGGTTGTAGTTGAATAAAACCATTTACAAAATTACTTTTTAAGTCCTCTTTTCATTTACGAATGATATTATCATGATATGAAAAAGAAAATTTTAATAACTAATGATGATGGCTATGAAGCTAAAGGTTTAATTGAATTAGCGAATACCCTTCGTGATATTGCCGATGTTGTAGTCGTCGCACCTTCAACAGAAAAATCAGCGTGTGCACACTCTTTAACACTGACCCGTCCCCTTCGTTTTATCAGTGTTGATGATGACTTTTACAAACTTGATGATGGAACTCCTGCTGATTGTATTTATTTGGCATTACACTCTATTTTTGGTGATGACAAGCCAGACTTAGTTATTAGCGGTATTAATCGCGGTTCAAATATGGGTGAAGATATAACATATTCGGGAACGGCGGCAGGTGCTATGGAAGGGGTGCTTCACGGTATTCCTTCTGTTGCTATTTCACAAGTGGTAGATTTTACAGTACCAGAAGTAGACTATAGCATTGCATGTAAAGTTATTCATGATATTGTAAATAAAATACTCAATAACGATAATTTTAATTTTCCACTACCAGAACGCCAATTTTTGAATATTAATATTCCTAAAGAGACAAAGTATTTAGAGTATAAAACAACGTATGCAGGATACCGGTACTATGAAAATGATGCTCATTTACATCGAAATCCTCGTGGTGAAGAGTACTATTGGTTAGGATTGCATCCCCTTCGTTTTAAAACACGTGAAAATACTAAAGTCTTGGAAAATCAATTATGTGATTTTGAAGCTATAGAAAAAGGTTATGTCTCGATAACCCCTATTCAACTTGACCTCTCTGCTTATCAATCAATGAAAGATTTAAATTTATGGCTGAAGTAGAAGAAAAAGAAATTTTAGAAGATAAATTTACGCGTTCACGTATGATTTTTGGAGATGATTTTTCAAAGCTACAAAGTGCAAAAATACTACTTCTAGGTGTTGGTGGTGTCGGGAGTTATTGTTTAGATTGTTTACTTCGTTCGGGAGTCACTGATATTACTATTGTAGATTACGACTCTTATGATGTAACGAATCAAAATAGACAATTGCACTCTGAACACCATGAAGGTGAAAACAAAGTTGAGGCGCTATCTTCGCATTATTCTTCGGTGATTGCTATCAATCAAAAAATTGACAAAGAGTGGATTGAAACTTTTGATTTTGAACCGTATGATCTAATATTAGATGCGATAGATGATATTCATGCAAAATTAGCATTAGCTCAAAAGTGTTATAAAAAACTCATTTCTGCAGTGGGAAGTGCTAAACGACTAGACCCTACAAAAATTGAAGTGGCAACTATTTACAAAACGCATGGCGATAGATTTGGTGCTAAGATTAGGTATGAATTGAAAAAACGTCGTTTTAATAAAAAATATCCAGTAATCTTTAGCTCAGAACCAGCAGTTATTAAAGAAAAGGGAAGTTTTATGGCAGTAACAGCTGCGTTTGGATTAACCATGTGTTCTCAAGCTATTATGAAACTACAAAAAAAGTAAGTTATCATGATAAGTCAATAACATGGCAGTTCGTGCTCCGAAATTTGGAATAGATTTTTCAAAAAACAGTTTTACACTAGTAGATTTT
>Ga0233441_1002241_pt1 | contig 14790 bp, 13 predicted proteins | sample SI_123_September_4_FD_182781 | JGI IMG/M metagenome (GOLD analysis project Ga0233441, IMG submission 182781) | Seawater microbial communities from Saanich Inlet, British Columbia, Canada - SI_123_September2016_135_MG | ecosystem: Environmental > Aquatic > Marine > Inlet | place: Canada: British...
GATAATCATAATGACTATTACGATCCTGCTTTAAAAGAAGCGCGTCTAGCAAGACATGCTGATCATCCAAACTATACTCACATTAGAATGAATCTTGAAGATCGCGAAGCTATGGCCAAGCTGTTTAAAGATCATCAATTCGAGGGAGTGGTTAATCTAGCAGCGCAAGCAGGTGTTAGATATTCTATTGAAAATCCTCTAGCCTATATTGATACCAATCTAGTAGGCTTTGCCCACATCTTAGAAGGCTGCAGGCATAACAAGGTGGGACACCTTGTTTATGCTTCATCAAGCTCTACTTACGGACTTAATACCAAGCAGCCATTCTCAACGCATGACGGCGTTAATCATCCAGTTAGCTTATATGCTGCCACTAAGAAGGCTAATGAGTTAATGGCACATACTTACTCACACCTTTATGATCTACCGACTACAGGCTTAAGATTCTTTACTGTTTACGGCCCATACGATAGACCTGACATGGCACTGCAAAAGTTTACTAGAGCTATTATGAATGATGAGCCTATTACAGTGTTTAACTACGGTAAGCATAGAAGAGACTTCACCTACATTGATGATATTGTTGAAGGCATTATTAGAGTGCTTGATAGACCAGCACCAATAAACCCTAACTGGGATAGTAATAATCCAGATCCTGCGACCTCTAGCGCTCCATATAGAGTTTATAATATCGGCAATAACAATCCAGTTGAGTTAATGGATTACATTGAAGCATTAGAAACCTCATTAGGTAAGAAGGCAGAAAAAGAACTATTGCCACTGCAACCTGGAGACGTGCCTGATACTTATGCAGATGTGGATGACTTGGTTGAAGAGTTTGGCTACAAACCAAGCATGAGTGTTAAACAGGGTGTTGAGAATTTCGCGGTTTGGTATAAGGAATATAACCAGAATTAATTTATGAAAATAAAAAAAATACTAATTGTATTTGGAACAAGACCGGAAGCTATTAAAATGGCACCACTGGTTAAAGAATTCCAAAAAAACCAAGACCACTTTAAAGTTCAAGTTTGTGTAACCGCCCAACATAGGGAAATGCTTGATCAAGTGTTAGATCTCTTTCAGATTACTCCAGACTATGATTTAAATATAATGAAACCTGGGCAGAATCTATATAACATCACATCAAACATCCTTTTAGAAATAAAATCTGTTTTAGAGGATTTTGAGCCGGATATTGTTTTAGTGCATGGTGACACGTCAACAACTTTTTCAACTTGCCTTGCAGCGTATTATCAAAAAATTAAAATAGGTCATATTGAGGCTGGATTAAGAACGGGGAATTTGTATTCTCCATGGCCAGAAGAGGGTAATAGAAGACTAACTAGTGTTTTGACTGATTATCATTTTTCACCAACTAATACGAGTAAAAAGAACCTCCTAAACGAAGGTGTGAGAAGGTCATCGATATTTGTAACTGGTAATACGGTAATTGACGCACTTCAGTTGGTTATAAATCGGATAGATAATGATAAGGGTTTACGTTTAACGATAGAGAGTATTATTCATAAGTCTGGGTTTAAAGATCTAGATTCTAGGTTTATACTGGTTACAGGTCATCGTAGAGAAAATTTTGGCCAAGGTTTTTTAGACATTTGTAAGGCTTTAAAGGTATTAGCAAGTAGAAATCCAGAAATTAACATCTTGTATCCTGTACACTTAAATCCAAATGTCAAAGGGCCGGTTAATGAAATGTTATCAGGTATAAGAAATATCAAGCTTGTGGAGCCATTTCAATATGAAGAGTTTGCTCACCTGATGAATAAATCATATCTAATTTTAACTGATAGTGGCGGCATACAAGAGGAGGCTCCAAGTTTAGGCAAGCCAGTATTGGTAATGAGGGCTACAACAGAGAGGCCTGAGGCGGTTGAATCGGGCACAGTTAAACTGGTGGGATGTAATAAAGAAAATATTATCAAGGAAGTTCAAAAATTACTTGATAATTCAAGTGAATATAAAAAAATGAGCATAGCCCACAGCCCGTATGGAAATGGAGATGCAAGCAAAAAAATAGTTAACTATATAAAGGATAAGTTATCTTAAATTTAGAACACATAGAGGGGTATATATCAAATATTGATATCCTTTATCAAATTTTAATACTAATATTATTATATGTTATAGGGCCATTGTTTCTAATTCCTATAATGTTCACGTCATTCCTTAGTGGATTTTTATTTGGTAATTTGAATGGGTTTATTTTTTCTATTTTAGGATATTTATTGGCAAGTCTATTTTATTATTACCTTGGAAGATATTTCCATAATATTGACTTTGTAAAAAGAAAAATTGTACTTATAAAAACAAGATATAGAAAATTATTTAACGATATAAATATAATAACTGTATCTTTTCTTGCGATAACCATCCCTTTTATGTTGTTAGCTCCTTTTTTAGGGGTTTTAAAAAAAAGAAAAAGAGTTGTTATTTTGGGTTTGGTGCTTGGTGCGCTTCCGGCGATATTTTTTTCTGTTAATGCTGGTAGTAGCGGGATGGAGTTTATAAAAACTAGAGACTCAACTCTTTTGATGTACTCCATTGGATATTTAATTTTAATGTATATGATTAATAAATTTTTAATAAAAAAATATAAGAGAAAATATGAATAATAATATTTACATAATTCTACCCGTATACAACGAAGGGAAGAGTATATACAATCTTTTGAAAAAATATAATGACTTATCTCAAGTTGAAAGTATGAAAAATTTACATATTGTAATAGTTAACGACTGTAGTACCGACTTAAGTGATAAATATATTCGCACATCAATGTCTGAAAGTGAGCTATCTATCAAGTATATTAAGCATAGTAAAAATAAAGGATTGTCAGGAGCGCTAAAGACTGGTTTTGATTATGTGAAAAATGTTGGAATTTCTAAAGATGATTTTCTAATTACCATGGATGGCGATGACACTCATAATCCGTTTTTAATAAAAAAAATGATTGAAAAAATTAATGAAGGTGCAGACATAGTTATTGCTTCAAGATATTTAGAGCAGTCCAGAATCCAGGGGCTGGACATCTTTAGGATTGTATTAAGCTATGGTGCAAAATTTTTATATAGGTTACGATGGAGAATTTCTGGCGTTAAAGACTATACATGTAATTTTAGAGTTTATAGAGGTGATGTGGTAATACGAGCAATGAATGAATACGGTAAAAACTTTATAACAGAAAAGGGTTTTACAGTTGCGACAGAAGTTCTAAGAAAAATATCAAGGTTTTCAAAAATAAATACGGAAGTACCTATGTTGTTACGATATAGTGATAAATTAGAAGACTCTAATATGAATATTTTAAAAACAGTAATCCAGACTTTTAAAATGTTATTTAGATAAGTGTAAATTATAAACAAGGAAAAAATATGAAATTAGTAGTAGTGACAGGATGTTTGGGTTTTATAGGATCGTATGTAACAGAGAGATTACTAAAAGAAGGTTTTAAGGTTCTAGGAGTGGATAAGGTGACATATGCAGCAAACAAGTCGTTGATAGGTGAATACTCAAGGAATAAAAATTTTACTTTTTTAAAGGAAGATATTTGTGAATTAAGATATTTACCAGATTGCGATTATGTTATAAATATTGCTGCAGAATCACATGTTGGAAATAGTATTATTGACGATACTGAATTTATAAAGAGCAATTTAACAGGCGTCCAAAATCTACTACAACTTATAAAATTAAAGCCGAAAAATATTGGCATATCTCCAATATTATTTCATTTTAGTACTGATGAAGTTTACGGAGATGTGGCGAAAGGTAATTTAGATGAGGATTCTTTGCTAAATCCTAGTAATCCGTATGCTGCACTAAAGGCAGCAGCAGACATATTAATAAAGTCATGGCATAGAACTTTTGGAATTGATTATATTTTAATAAGACCTGTGAATAATTATGGCAATAATCAATATCCAGAAAAGTTAGTTCCATTGACCGTAAAATCACTACAAAGAGGAAAAAAAATAATTCTACATGATAACGGATCCCCTGTAAGAACTTGGCTTCATGCTGAAGATACTGCTGATGCAGTTTTTAAAATAATCAATTCAGGGGTTAAAAATGAAATATTTAATATTTCCTCGGAGTATGAGCAGAAAAATATAGATACTGTGAAGAAAATTATTGATACTTATTTTGAGAAAGATGATATAAATTACGATGATTTTTTAGATTTTTCCTATAACAGAGAAGGTCAAGATGTAAGGTATGGCGTGGACTGTGAAAAAATAAAAAAAATAGGCTGGTCAGCTGAAAAAAAATTTGATTCTGAAATTATAAAAATTGTAAAACATTATAAAGGTAAATTTATTTGGTAATAAAGAAAAGCAATATAGAGTTCACAAGGTATGTGTTAATTAGCGCAATCGCTTTGTTAGCTGATGTGTTATTATTGATAATTATTACAGAGGTAGGTGGCTTACATTATCTTTTATCTGCAGTAATATCATACTGCACAGGTCTTGTTGTGAGTTATAAACTTTCTACTAAATATGTATTTAGATACAGGAAGTATGTCGGCAAAAAAAAAGAATTCATACTATATGCAGTTACTGGTGTTTTTGGACTTGTAATTATGGGTACCGTTCTTTTGTTTATTACGGAATATTTAGAGGTGAGTTATTTCATTTCTAAACTTTATGCTACCGTAATAGTTTTTTTATCAGTTTATTTTTTAAGGAAATTTATATTATTTTATGAGTAAAAAAAAATATGCAGCAATAATAGGCGCTGGACCAGCAGGCTTAACAGCAGCTTACGAACTCCTAAAAAGGACGGACATCACTCCTATCGTATTTGAGCAGTCCAATGATATTGGAGGAATTTCTAAAACAGTAAATTATAAAGGCAATAGAATTGATATCGGAGGTCATAGATTTTTTTCTAAATCAAAGAGGGTTATGGATTGGTGGGAGGAGATTATTCCCTTACAAGGAAAACCATCAAAAGATGATTTGATTTTGGGAAGAGAGGTTGTATTAAGTAAAGATATTAAAGCTCCAAATCCAGAAACTGATGATATTGTAATGCTCTCTAGAAATAGAGTTTCAAGAATTTTTTTTCTAAGAAGATTTTTTGATTATCCAATAACAATAAGATTGGAAACTTTTAAAAATTTAGGGATTGTTAAGGTTGTTAAGATTGGCTTTAGCTATTTAAAAGTACAGATAACTCCAATAAAAACAGAAGTTTCTTTGGAAGATTTTTTAATAAATAGATTTGGAAGTGAGCTTTACAAACTTTTTTTTAGAGACTACACTAAAAAAGTATGGGGCGTTTCATGTGATCAAATCAAACCTGAGTGGGGCGCCCAAAGAATTAAGGGATTGTCAATTACAAGTGCAATGCTACATGCTGTTAAGTCTATTTTTATTAAAAATAAAACCCTAAGTCAGGGCAATATAGAAACATCGTTGATTGGGAGGTTTTTATATCCAAAGTATGGCCCTGGCCAAATGTGGGAGCGAGTTTCTGATATTTTAAAAAATAATAATATCAAGGTGCATATGGATAGTACGGTTATTGGAGTAGCTTTAGCGGGTGATGTTGTGAAAAATATTACTGTATCTCATAATAATAAAGATTATCAAGAGGTTTATGAGTGTGATTTTGTTATTTCCACAATGCCGATCAAAGAGTTAATTCCTGCAATATCTCCTACGCCTGCCAAGGAAATTATGGAAATTTCTCAAGGATTGCAATACAGAGATTTTATTACAGTTGGTCTTCTATTAAGAGAAATGAATATTGTAAATACAACGAATATTAAGTCTGTAAACAATATAATTCCTGATAATTGGGTCTATATTCAAGAGAAAGATGTAACTCTTGGAAGGTTGCAAATTTTTAATAACTGGAGCCCATATATGGTAAAGGATCCAAATAATATTTGGGTGGGTCTTGAGTATTTTTGTAATGAATCTGGTGACTTTTGGAATATGACAAACGAAAGTATTAAAGAATACGCAATCAATGAAATGATAAAAATGGATTTAATAAGTAATGAGAGTGTAATAGATTCAACTGTAGTCAAAATGCCTAAGGCATATCCGGCATATTTTGGTAGCTACGAAAAGCTTGATGACATTAAAAAATATCTTAATAAAATTGAAAATTTATTTTTAGTTGGACGTAACGGAATGCATAAATACAATAATTCTGATCATTCTATGTTGTCAGCAATGGTTGCAGTAGATAATATAGTTGACGGTATTACAACTAAAGATAATATTTGGAGTGTAAATACAGAAGATGAGTTCCATGAGGAGAAATAGGCAAGATAATTTTTATTATTTAATTTACCTTTTTTATGGATTTCTGCTTGGTCAAATATTATACAATTTTATTATAGGGTCAGTAAATTTAGAATACGATGGCAGTTATTATTTGTTTGAATCCTTAAAGATTAAATATTATTTATTGAATGGCGAATATAATCTAGCCTTTCAAAATATTTTTCAAACAACAGCGGGAAAGCCTTTCTTTCCTATGTATATATTTACCGTATTTCTATTCCTCACTGACAGTCTATATACTAATGTTGTAATTTATAATGCATTTCTATTGTGTATAGTTATATTATCAGTTTATTTATTAAAACTAGATATAAGAAGAAGTATTCTCGCAATCTTGCTTATATTCTCTAATTCTTATTTTCTTTACTACGGCCATTCTTTATTGTTTGAAAATTTATCCGCTTCTTTATTTGCACTTCTAATAGTCCTTAGTAAAAATTTAATCTCCCCCTTTTCCAATACCCGAATGATTCTAATTGGAGTATTGGGAGGTGTGTTGTTACTGATTAAGCAAAATATGATTATTTATTTTATTATAGTACCTATGGTTTCAATATATTTATCGAGTCATAAGCTATATTTTGTTAAACACTGGAGTCTGATACTCATAATAGCATTTGCTATGTCTTTTAGCTTATATTTTAGTGGCTTTGATTCAATGTATAAACTTGTTATGGGTTTATGGAGCGGAGGTGGGTCGACAGGGGGTGATATTCTGTATAACAGGTTTGTTTATTTAGCATTATTTATGTTATCAACAATGTCATTATTCCCCCTATTATTAGCAACCTATAAACACAATCAATATAAAAATAATTTTTATTATAATATTTTTTTATTTGGATTTTTAGCCTTATTTTTTATTGATATTACGGCAGATTTTACAACAAGAAGGCTGAATATATTTATTCCTGTTATAGTATTTTGGCTTGTTAGTTCGCTCGATTTTAAGAGGGATTATCGTTATATTTTAACTTCAATTCTTTTATCTAGCGCAAGCGTATATGTATATTCAAATTACACTGTATTAGAAAAATATACACATATATCTGCAATCCCCCAACCAAATGTAAATTTTCAACCGAAAGATTTTCTTATCGATATAAATATACAAAATGGAGATAAAGTGCTATTCGCGACGATAACAAATACGATCAACCCAACAACTTTACTACCTTTTTCACTCAATAAAGATGGTAGTCATAAATTTATCATTAGCTCTCCATTTTTTTCAAAAAACGAAGAGCTAATTGAACTAGTTGAAAAGTATAATATTGTGATAAGTAGTGAAAAAAATCCATTCTCCAACAGTCACCCATTTTTTGAAAAATTTGAAATTATAAATAACTATGTCAAAAATAAAAATAATGGCTTTAAGAAGATTCATATTAACAATAACAATAACACAATCCACGTCATGACAAGGAAATTATGAAAGTTGAATTTTATAAGCATAATGTTGGAGTGGATGAGATTAAAGCTGTATCTAATGCACTAACCAGCACCTTTCTAACTACAGGGCCAATAACTAAGGAATTTGAATTTAAATTTTCTAATTATTTGGGGGTTTCTTATACATTAGGCTTTAGTAGCTGGACTAGTGCAGCATTTTTAGTGCTCAAGGCTTGGGGTATTGGTCCAGGGGATGAGGTGATCGTCCCATCAATGACTTTTATTGCCACCGCTAATGTAGTTTTGCAAAATGGAGCTAAGGTTGTATTCTGTGACAGTGAGTCTATAACTGGCAATATAAACTTGGATCATATTGAGTCGCTAATAACTAAAAATACTAGGGTGATTATTCCAGTTCATTTGTATGGACAAATGGTTAACATGAGAAAGCTTAAAATAATTGCAGAAAAATATAATATTAAAATATTAGAAGATTGTGCGCATAACATAGAGGGGTCTAGAGATGGCTATCGCCCAGGACATCTTTCAGATGCAGCAGTATTTAGTTTCTATGCCACCAAGAATATAACTTCAGGAGAGGGTGGTGCAGTTTCTACAAATAGCAAATCATTAATAGAGAAATTAATCCTGTTGCGAAATCATGGCATGGATAAGTCAGCAGCTGATAGATACAGCGGAGTTTATAAGCACTGGGACATGAGAGTCCTAGGGTATAAGGCAAATATGTTTGATATACAGGCGGCAATGCTTTTGTCACAGTTAAAAAAAATAGATCAACTATTAAAGAAAAAAGAAAGTATATGTCAATATTATCAGCAAAGATTTGATGATGCTGGTATTTTATATCCCAAAGTCATAGAAAATTCAATATCTGCTAGACATTTATTTACTATTTTGGTGGATCCGGATATCAGGGATAAGGTTCTAATTTCTTTGCAAGGTAAAGACATTGGTGTGGCAGTGAATTTTAGGGCTGTGCATACTTTATCATATTATCAAAATTATTTAAGCGCAACTAAAGTTGATTTAAAAAATGCAGAGATTATTGGTAATTCAACAATCACGCTGCCCATGTATCCAAGATTAACTCAAAAAGAAATTAAATATGTTGCAGATAGTGTTATAGCGGCTGTAAATAATGCGAGTTAACAAAATATTATATTGGTTATATTTTTCAGGTCTGGGTTTAGCACTCTTATACCTAGCTATCAATAAAGGTTTAACGGGAGATGAAACGGGTACGGTGGCAATTGTAAATAATCTTACTTATATGGAAATTTTCCAAGAAAAATATTTAGGTGATTTTAATCCTTTTGGATTTTTTATTTTAAATAAGATTGCTGTAGATTTAATTGACATTGGGAGTGTTATTTATAAAGTCATTCCAATCTTATTTTATATTGGATCTGTTTATATCCTTTATAAAATCTCATATTTATTAAGCAAAGATAAGAGCTTCTCATTAATAAATACTGTTGTCTTTTCATTATTACCTCTTAACCTGTTTTATGCCTTATTTGACAGGGCTTACTCCTATTTAAGTTTGACAACATTGGTAATTACATATCTAACAGTGTTAATGTACAAACGTAACAATAATAAGTTGAAGTTGTCCTATGTTGCTATATTATCAACAGGAATGTACATCCATTTTTTTGTAGGATTGTTTACAGCAATATTATTTATATTGTTGTTGATTTTTAAGGGTACAAGAGAAGATATTAAGCTTCTAAAAACCATTTTTTGGCTTAATATAATATCACTTGTATTATTCATTCCTGAACTACTGTCGTTAGTCGGAAAATTTTCAGAAGTTGCAGGTATAGTACAAGAGCATGCAAACCTGGGTTTTGTATATAAATTTGCCTTCACATTGTATGGTTCTTTGCTTGGTATGACGCTATCTCCTATTAATAGTTTAGTTGTAGGGTTTGTTGGTGTTAGCATTGCACTGTATGTTGTTAAAATCTTTCAAAGTAAAGAAATATTTTCAGAACCTGGCATTCAATTTAGCTTGTTATTTATCTTTATATCGGTGACTGTGATCTCTATGACAGGGTTTGCTAGACCGATGTACGTTATATTTATACTTCCATTTATTAGTTACATCATAGCATTATTTTTTTACAAATATAATGCGAAGTTGGCAACTATTTCAATTATTCTATTAATGTTATGGTCTAATTATAATTTTTTCACTTCAAGTAGTAAATATTACGTAAGCCCTCAAGATACGATCAATTATAAATATTATTATGGTGAATTCCTATCAAAGACTATAGAGGATGACTCCTTGATAATAATATCACCCAGTTACAATAAATCTATTTTTGATTTGTACTCTAAAAAAGAAACCCCAAATGTTCTTTATATAAATCCATATATCGAATTAGATGAACAGTTCGATATTAAATTCGATGATTACGGAGAGGTTTTGGTATTTCATGAATTTCAAAGCCAAGATGTTTTTCCTATTATAGATAAAAATCTCATACACTTTAAAATTGAGAGGCTGGTAAAGAAAGCGCACCAAGGTTTTATAAAGAAAAATGAGTATTCATATTTTGAAATAAGAAGGTATACAAAGTAATGATGTATTTATTCTTAATTTTATTATTTTCATTTATAATTCAAATTTTTCCCCGCATAGGGTACTCTGACAATGGGATTGATTTATATAGGTGGCTGCTATATGCTAAAAAAATTAGAGAAAATAATTATAAATTGCCACAATATATTGATAAATATATTGTTAAAGCCAGGTTTAGCTATCCTCCAGTGCTGCTTATTTTTATGTCTTATTTCTCTCAAAAATTTCTAGATCGATTTAATTATTTAATATCGCCATTTTTTTCAATAATTGAAAATATAGCTCTATTTACTATTGTTTACTGGATTAGCGACAATATTAATGTGGCCCTGGTGTCGTCTATTGTTTATGTATCAACATCTGCCAATATTCTTGAAAATATGTTTTTAGGTACAAGAAGCGCAGGGCAGCTAGTATATTTCATTGCAACAATCGCACTACTTGGTTATTTGCATTATGATCTAAATCCAATATGGTTTGTACTAGGCAATATCCTGATTCTACTAACGCATAGAATGAGCTCACAGTTAATGTTGATTACATCATTTGTATTTGCACTTGCATATGGGGATGTATTGATTTTATTTTATTTTATTTTTTCCATAATTTTGACAATAATTTTATCAAAAGGATTTTATTTTCAAGTGTTAAAAGGGCATATTATTCAGGTGAAATTTTGGTATAAGCAAATAACTAAGAATGCAAATAAAATTAAACTATCACCTTTAGATTTTTTTAAGAATGTATTTCTAAGGAATACATTTATATTTTTAGCGTTATATTATGGCTATATTTCAGATTTAGATGTAGTGGATGTTTCTTTATTATTGCTGTTTATTTTAATAATCATGATGTCTATATTGACAACTTTTATAAAGCCTCTTAGGTGTATAGGCGAGGGCTCTAGATATGTTGCATTTGCAACTCCTTTTATAGCTATGTTTATAGCTATAAAATTTGAAAGTGAATACTACTTGTTGTTATCATTTGTCCTAGTTTCACTGCTCCCTGCATTATATAAACAGTATATTTTTAGTAACAATAAACTTGATGCTTCAACAAATAGCTACTTAACTAAAGAAGTAAAATATTTTTTAGATAGTTTTTTTGAGAAAAATAATAATAAGGAAGTTAAGTTTATGTCATATCCGCCAAACTTAGATGATTATGTGGCATATAAATATAAAAACAGTAGGGTGATGTTTCATGATAATGGATTTGCCTTAAAGTATTGTTATATACCACCATTTAATTCTAATTATAGGAGTGTCGACGTACTGGATATGATTTTCAAAAATAAAATCGATTTATTTGTTTCGCTGACTAATTTTGAATTGGATGGTTTCTCATGTATTGAAGTTAATAATGTTTATCTGCACTACCAAAGTTATCCAAAGCTTGCTACAAGGGAATGACAAATTTCTCACTCTACATATACAAATAGAAGATTTTATGGATGAAATTATATTACAAGAATTTGACACTAACATTTTTAAAAAAAAATTCTACAGATTAAAAGGTCATAATAAAGATCTTATTAGGAGTGAGTTTTTAAAAATTTATAAAGATAATATTATTATTGATGCAAAAATAAATGCCAGTAATATTGATTTGGCTAATTTCTTAAAAGAGTTAGGTTTTTTTAAGATTTGCACACAGGTAGAGTTGGAATATCGGCCTATGGAAGTTCTAGGAAGTAAATATGCAAAAATTACACAAACAAAAAAAATTGACAAGGGTGTGGCGCTAGAATTGGCGAAAAATTTTTCTGTTGATAGGTTTTCTCAAGATGCCAGAATATCTCGCAATAAGAGAGAAAGGTTTTATCAAGAATGGATAATTAATTCATTTGCAAATAAAGATATTATGCTATCTGTTATTGGTAATAATTTTTGTAGTTTCAAGGTTAGAGGTGATAGTATTAAAATTGACTTGTTATCTGTTTTAGATAAGAGGCGCGGCTACGCAAAAGACCTTTTAATCTCTATTAATGATTATGCAGTAGACCACAACATTAAAAAAATAAATGTTGTTACAGAGTGTGAAAACTATCCTGCATTTAAAGCTTACACTTCAAATGGCTTTAGCGTCGTTGGATTTCTTAATTGTTTTCATTATAAAACTAAAACGTGATAGAGAGGGTATTAAAAAGTGGGTTTTCTATACATGCGTATACAGTTTTATTGGAAAAAATATCGTTTTTTATAATAACGATATTTTTAATTAAAAAATTAAATGTTGAAGATTTGTCCACATTTACACAGCTATTTATCTATGGGGGTGTGTTAACACTTTTTGTTGATATGGGCAGTAGTATACTTTTTGTAAATTATCATAAAAAGCACTCAGCTCATATTGTTTTACATTTACGATTTATTCTTTATTTTACGGTGCTAATTCCAATATTATTAATATTTGATGATCTTTTAGTGGTATTTTTTTTAATGATATTTACTCTTGATTCTTTATCAAAATTTCCTCAATATTTTCAAATACGACAAAAAAAGTTAAAATTATTCTATAGTAGTCAATTCATAAAAGGTAGCCTGCTTATAGGGCTATCTTTTTTTTGGGCTACTAAAGACAGTATAACTCTTGATGATGTGTTATTGTCTTTATCACTTATTTATTTTGCAACCTCCTTATATATTATTTTACCTTTTGTAAGGCAAATATTTATAAAGCTAAGTTATAACCTAGCGGAATATAAAGCATTATTAATAGATGGAAAAAGTATCTTTCTTAGCCAGTTATTATTTATGGTAAAGTTATCCTTACCACTATATGTAACTACAATATATTTTCAAGATCAGTTAAAAGAATTTAGAATTTATATAATGGTTTTCAGTATAGTGCAGCAATTTATGTTTGTAGGATTTAGTGCAATATATCCAAAACTAGTAGAAAGTCATAAGTTTATTATAAATATTAAATGGATGCTAATAGCAATATTTCTATTTTCCGTATTGAATTTTGTTGCATATAACATGAAAGATGATATATGGCCATATATGTTTTTAGAAGTAGCTATGACAGAGTATCAAAATGTTGTATTTTTTACTATATCCATTGCACTGCCAATTACGTTAGTATATCTGTATAAAATAACCATTGAAAATGCAAAGGAAAATTTTCATATAGTATTTAAAGCTAATCTTGTAGCCGCATTAGCCACTGTAGTATTTGTATCTTTAGCCATATATTTAAACGAATTTTTATGGTTATTAATGGCTTTTGTTATATATGACCTTATGGCTATATTTGTTTTATTTTTAAAAAAGGAAAGAGCTAGTGTTAGGTAATTTTGAAAAAAAAATACTAAAAAATGATATAGAATATAATCATAAGATAAATAGTCAGTTTGATAAATATACTATGCTCTGGGGTATAAAAAGAATTATTAAAAAGAGTTTGGCAGTTATACCTGGATTTAAAAAATTTGAATTATATGCTTATTTTGTGTGCCATAAATTCAGACCAAAACATTGGTTGTTGCTTTTTATCAACATGTATGTAAAAAAAGAAATTTATATATCTTTTCAATCAGGTTTTGGAGATATGTTAGCAACCTATCCATACTATAGAAAAGCTAAGGAAAAATTTCCAATGCATAAAATATATGCAGTTATACATCATCCAGATTTTTGTAAATTTAAGGAGATGAGTTTTTGCAAAGGAAGTTTTTTAAATGTTAATGGTAAAAAGATAGACTATGTGAAAGAGTTCATCGATACCAATCCATCTATAGATGGCATTATTTATGATGATTGTTGGGGGGACGGATATATATATGGACATCCGCTTATATTAAAAGATATACTTGGTTTTGCATTTGATAAAAAATCGTTTTCACAGGATGCTCCTTATTTGTTTAATGAAGAGGATAAAAATCTAGGTGATAAATATATAATTAACAATAAGCTAGATAGTGGAAAAACAGTAGCAATTCATTTTAAAACAGCAAAAGAAAAGATAATAAAAATTATAAATTTTATGCTTACAGATGAATATTTTAAATATAAAAAACTAAATTTTTTATTATTTGGAGTGGTGGAATCAGACCTTGAGATGCTGATATTGTCACATGGGTTTAATGTTGTTAACATAAGCAATAGCTATTTAAAGGGGATAACAACAAGACAGCTTATTTATATAGCAAGTAAATCTGATTTATTTTTAGGTGGAAGGGGTGGCTTTAATGCGATTTATTATTTGCTTGATGTGCCGACTATAAATATATTTGACGAGCAAGGTATTCAAGAAATTGAAAATGGAATGTGGCCATCAAATTTATGGAAAGAAAATCGTATTAAAAGGTTGTATTTTGAAAAGGATGAAAGCTCTCTTATTATTAAGGATATAAAAAAAATATTATGAATTTAATTTTAACAATTTTTAATATCTCGTTATCTCGTTATCTCGTTATCTCGTTATCTCGTTATCTCGTTATCTCGTTTGGCGCGC
>Ga0233441_1002252_pt1 | contig 14728 bp, 16 predicted proteins | sample SI_123_September_4_FD_182781 | JGI IMG/M metagenome (GOLD analysis project Ga0233441, IMG submission 182781) | Seawater microbial communities from Saanich Inlet, British Columbia, Canada - SI_123_September2016_135_MG | ecosystem: Environmental > Aquatic > Marine > Inlet | place: Canada: British...
AGGTTCGAATCCTACTCCCGCTACTCAAGTAAGAACAACAACTTAAGCCACCTTTTTAGAGTGGCTTTTTTGTTTATAAGCGAGTCTTGGACAATTATCTTATCCTATTGTTTTATAAGTACTTATAATTCCTCTCTCCAGTGAGATCTTTGGAGAGGATAGCTGGAGCCCAATAATAGCCCCATTCTTAAGGAGGGTTAAGTACATTTATATTCAATAATTTAGGATGTGCTATATTGTGTTCTATTGTGTCGTTTCGTGTAGTGCTGCGTGACGACGGATGTCACGTATACGTCACGCTGGGCTTCCATAATTTACGCTTAACAACCTCCTAAACTCAGGAATCTTTCAGAGTGATACAATTAATTTGGGAATCCACATTTAGCCCAAGAAGTTAAATTCTTATTTCCACTCGATACCAATCTCTCCGAAGGCACTCACCACTTGATCATATCCCAGAGTAAATGATAGAGGTTTAAAGGGATCATTAGTATTTACCTGAATTCCAGCTTGTTTCACTTCTTGGACCTTTCTTTGTAGCAGAAGCCAATTCAACTTTCTCATACGAGAACGATCGGGCTCAGACCAGAGCTTTTTGACTACCTCGAACTTGATTAAGATCGCATTATCTCCAGCATCCTTGCGAACAAATGACTTCTTCGATCTACCTTTCAGTTGAATTAAAGAAGGAATCTGCTCTTCGACAGTTCCTGCGAATACTGGTCGGGGTTTGCCATACACACCTGAGTATGTAAAATATTGTGGCATATAAATACCGATCGCGAAATCAATTTGGTTAGCTGTAATGCTCCTATATCCTGGTTCCCAAGCGTTTATTTTGGCAGCCTGTCCAAACTCATATTCACAACGATCTCGGTCATCCCACACTCTAGTATGAGCAAATGTTCTCAGAATCAGAACCCTCACATCAATTCCCCCTCGAACAATTGAAACATGACACACCACAAGCTCCTGAATCTTCATCACATGGCATCGTATCATAATCACTTCCACTAAGATCCCAACCAGGCTCATCATCGATATGGACGACCCTAGCCAATTCCATCCACTCTTCATCCAAGACCAACTCACCAGGCTGATTTTCTATCATCTTCACAAAGTGGGAATTTCCAGTATTATGATTGATGCACAACAACCAACGACCATACTGATCAAAATCTCTAAATTCACCTGTAGAGGCCGCTGTGAAAGTTACATCCTTGTCTTCACTTTTGATCGTGATGGTCATTCTGAATTCTTCGTTTAACCAGACATCGTAGAATTGTTGAAGATACTGATATTCTGCTTCTTGTTTCTGTATCTGTTCATCTGTACTCTCCATATTCACTAGCATCTCATGTTTCTCACCGAGACTGCGAATAGTTTTTAAATCTCTCAGAGTTGTTTCAAGCTCCAGTCTACGCATAAATGAAGTCATAATCTCGTTAATGGGCTTCATTTTATATTGCCCATACAATCCACTTAGCGGTGTGAGGAGAATCTGTCTCTGCCAGTAGGGTACTAATATTACTGATCATTTTCATGCCTCTAAGATGGAACAGGAACAATAAAGGTGGAACAATCACAAGCTTGTTGTTTGATTGATCTCTGCTGTATCTAAAGGTGGATCGGTGATTAGAGACTGTCAAGTTGTAATAGGAAATTCCCATTGGATAGGAATTTCAACAACTCTTCTGACAACTTATGATGTATGAATGCTGTTCGAGGAAATCAGGATCCAGCTTGGCGTAGATGATTTCTGTGCTATTGTGCTGCTAGCTCAGAACTAGACTTTGGCTCTCTACCTCTGGGACGGGATATATTAGCTTTACAGCAAGCACCACAAGAATTGAATCCTAGGTTTTCAAGGAAATATCCTTCCATCTTAATTTCAGGATTTAACCTCACTCGATAGTACTCAACTAGATCTTTCTTAAGGGGCTTTTTGAATTGCTCGTTATAATACCTTAGGAGCTCCTTCACTTCATGATCAGGGACGCCTGTTCTGTTGTTACCAATGGGGTCATCCTGATATCCCAGGAAAGCATATTTGGAGAACTGTTTTAATACTGCCTTAGTCTTCTCTGATCGATAATAAAACCTTCCTGCATCTCTGATTCGACTATCTATTCGAGCCTCCAGCTTTTGTATGGTCAGATTCTCCATTTCAAAGTGTCCAGAATTTCCTCTGGAAATTGCATTTACATTCGTCAGAATACCCCATCGGGCTTGCAAGCGCATCACAAATGCATCAGGTTTATCTTTGATCAAATGTGCTACGGTCTCAAACCATTCACGAAATTCAATCACTGCACCTTCTCCACGATCGCGAATGTCAGAGGGTATCTCGTAGTTTTCCCAATCCGAATTCAGCCTCTCACAATTCGAATCATTATGGTAAGCGGGGCGCTTACCCTCATACACGTACTTATATGTGTCAGTGGGCTTATACGGTTTGTATATCTCGGTGAAATAATGCTCAGGATTCTGTAGTAATTCCTGGATCGCCAGTAGAGATTGTTCTTCATATCTGCTAAAGAAGTAGATCGGGATTTTATATATCTTCCCGGAAAGATCCAAGTCTTTCAAGTCGGTATTGAAGACAATTGAGTTGGCATTTGCTAGTGTGATATAAGCCATGAAGTATAGGTCAGATTAGGTGTCGGACTTTAATAGACAAATCCATATATCAAGAATAGTATCTAAATCCGAAGGCATATATGGTTTTCCTCCATCGCCTGGATCAATTCCGTGGATATAATCCAATGCTTGCCTTACCTCTCGCAATCTATTGTACTCCTTGTATTCTTCATTCATTTCCCTTATGTAGAAGAGAAATTTCATGAAACGAAACTCAAAACTTATATAGCCAAACCATTTATCATGTCCAAAACTGTTTATTAGATCCTCAGCAAAGTTGGATAACTTATACTTTTTATTGTCCCTGCCTGATTTATCAGGTACGTATGTGCAGAATTCCTTAAAATCATCGTCGTAAGGAGTAGAGAACACGTCTTCCTCTTCGTGTGTGAAGTACTCCACCAATTCGTTGACGAAACTCCATACAATCAAAAAGGCTAATTTCTCACTGTCCAAGTGATAATGCTCTCGAATAAATTTACTAGGGGGCGTTTGAAGTTGACCAACAATAACGTCTCTCTTTTTCTGAATTTTACCGCGACACACTGGATCTTTCACTAATCGAAGGATTTCTTCGATTTTATTGAACACTGGTGATATTCTCCAAGACCAGGAGAGGACTCTCTCTATTGTCAAAAGTAGATTGAGTGTGTTCTTAAGATTGTAATCAGAGCCTATTCCGAAGTCTGGAGATTCTTTTTCCCAATATCCGTTGGCACCATTATCTAAGGCGGCTTGATAGCTCCACGATTTATTCGAAGCAGTGCACATAATAACAGGAACCAAAGGCGCTACCTTGCGAATTTCCTGCAACTTCAATATCCCCGACATCTGCTCATTTCCTACTATAGCTGATTCGTCATGGCGAGGATCTTCAGTAAGTCTTAAATCTAATAGAATTAAATCGAATTTATGTGCGGAACCTACTGGGAAGGGTTCTCCACCCTCATACTCATATCCCGTTACTCTAGAATTTGGGAATAATGCAGCATATGCATAATCCCAGCCATGCTGATAGTCATCGTCAATAATTGCGACCTTGAGATTACGTGATTTAACCGTATTAAAATACTCAATAACCTCGTTTTTCACTTCAGGACTAAATTGTCTATTCCTCTGTACTTTTAATAACAATTTCCTGAAATAGACGTCCTTGCTAATTCTCCTCTCAAGTAGACTTGTTTCCGGATGACTGAATCCCACCTGGTCTAATTGATCCATGAGTCGATATGGTCCCCAAATATTCGCAAGCGAATGCCGATCACGTAATTGAGGAGAACTACCTAACAGAGGGAAAAGTTTAGTAAACTCAAGGTCACTAATCTCAGGCTCAAAAGCAATAGTCTTATCTTCAACACCTAAAAAATTGATTGAGTTACTAATATCTTCAATACTTTTAAAGATTGGATCAAAGTCATCTTCCTTCTCAAGAATGATATATACAGGTAAACGGCTTATTCGCATGTTATCGTTGGATAGTCGAATATGTTCCACTAAGACTCGAATCGAGTAATCATGTTCTGCGTGAGAAGGAATAATTACTGCATCTACCTTTTGAATATTGGTAAATTGGAGTAGGGTCTCGTGATAGTTTGGTACTCTTGGATAGTCATCGGGATCGATCCACTTAAACTCTAGGATACAATCCGCAGCAGTGTGTTGGACTCCTATCGCAGCGATCATAATTGGAGATGCTCTTTCACTTCTTTAAGTGCAGTTACTAATTCATTCGGAGTAGTGTGGTGCTCATAATCCGATTTCTTGAAGTGACCAGAATAGCCACCACTGAAAAATAACCTATAGGAGCCGATGGATGGGCTTCCAAGTATTGAGCGATATTCAGGATTGTTTCGATGGACTATTAATATATCCGGCTCTAGTAAGGGCAAAGCAGTTACATCAATACTCTCATAAAATGATATCTGCACATCCGTAAATACAGATAGAATGAGCTTCTCAAATTCCACCATTCGATGCGCATTATTATCAATAACTATAATAGTCATACTTGCGGAAATTCCAAGTAGTGTGAAAATCCGGGCATTTCGGGAGTCTCAGTAACCTCCCCTGTATGAAAGTTGATTTCAACCCACCCCTTATCTTTTACGGAGCACCGGATTTTGTATTCAGTGAGGCCATAGAGATTTAGCGCTACAGATCGCAGTTTGCCGTGTCCAATTTGTGAGCGGTTGGGTACCTCGGGGAAATGTGGAGTATTGTTGTTATCGCAGATAACCATTGCTGTGGCGTTAGATTCTTCGATACGGTGTGTAGCAATATAGATTTTACTCCCCTTACTATTGTCAACCATTGATCTCAATATTCCGTTGGTGGCTTCAACTACACTTACGGTATCTGTATAGAAATCAAGATCCTTAAGGTTGTCTTGATTCACGATGATTCTACGCTTTTCTTTGGAAATCTCTCCCTCTAATTCGTCCGCAATAACGCAAATATTATTGAATAAATTTATGCCTGTATGTGGGTCCGTTTCTAGGAAACGAGTACGCTTTTTGTATTCAAATATCTTTTCCCTGAATCGATCGTCCTTCCAGAAGTCATATGGGTTTTCATTTGTCAGACCAAAGCGCTTCCATGCATCCTTGAGAAAGTTATGTGTCAAGTGAGCCAGCTTAGTGGCGAGCTCAGGTTGATTTTCAATGAACGTCATCATAAATGTGCGTAATTCTTCTTTCAATATGGGTGCATCCTGATGCACGAGCCGTCCAAGGATTGAATTTTGTGAGTCTTGCAATAATCGAAAGAGATCAATTGTTCTGTTGGGGTCCAATATTGGTGTCGATAATAGCTCAATTACACGAGCCTTTCTATCTTCAAATTCCCCAATATGAACTGGATGAACATAGAATCGAACATCAATTTGTTCTTGCTGTTGGATGAATGAGCTAAGCTCTTCCTCTCCGAACTTCAGAATCTGCTCTATTGTTGTCTGCACTTCGGGATCATCACTATAACGATCCTTCACATGTTTCCTCAATAATGCAAAGTCCCGGCGGTCAGTTTCATTCTGGCCCACTTTTTTAAGCCTCTTCAATAGACGTTCATAAAGTGCAAATCTGACCTCGAAATGCTTACTATTGAGATTCCGGTTGGAGCGAGCCACAAATCCGTACCATTGGATTTTACCTTCTAAATGAGCAAGAAATTCCTCCTTGATGATTTGAGCCTTGAAGTGTTCACCAGTTTCGGGTTCAACAAGTTGTTTGGGTTTGCTATCTGTCCACTGCAACTTCATCCCACGAACACGCTTATAATACTCAATTGCCTGCGTCACAATATCGGTCTTCTCACATTTATATAGCATCGCACGGATGTTTCGGATATATGTTCGTCTTAAATTCAAACCTTCATTTACAAGCACACCAGTAATGGACTGGGGATAGTGTTTAGATAGAACCTTCGTTTTTGCCTCGTTAAGTATGAAGGCTTCTTCCTTTAGAATCTGCCTAACATGTGTAGTGATTAACTCCGAATCCAGGTGATTTTGATTTGTTGAAAATACCATATCATCTGCATACCTCGAGTAAAGCAATCGATTCTTCTTTGCATACCCTGATAGACGAGAGTCAAGTTTACGGCATATCATATTGGAGATGTAAGGGCTGGTAACAGCGCCCTGCGGAATCGGTCCACCGTTATCAAGACAACAAATCTGAGCGAAGGTTGTAGCTCTCTCTGCAGAAAAGGAGAAAGGCTTCTGCATGAACATACCTCGAACCCTAGGAAATGTTATTGATGGGAAAAAGTCTTTGATATCGTATTTAATAATAATCTTGTTTTTACGATGAATCTTCGCATTCTCAATAATATTCTTTCCTGGCACAAAACCTGTAGCATACTTGGACGGTTCGTACTTTTCCTGCAGGTAATGATAAAGCTTTCGTTGTAGCATCCTCATTGGACCTTGAACAGCGTGGATGGTGCGAATTCCACCTCCATTCTTGGGAATCTGGATCTCTTTATAATACTCGTCGCGACTTGCAACTGCATACAGGATGCTTGTTAAGTGTTTAGGTCGGAGACCTAATAGCGATGCAGTTATCGAATACTTACTCATAGACATTAAATTAGGGGGTACACCCTTATACTAGGCTTTCATCATGATCGACAAAGAGAAGGTTACGGTGAGCTTTCTGCTCAACGTTTCCGGGAGTCGAAGACTGAGAGCGGGTAACAGGTACTTCCATGCAGTTATAGTAGGCGACATGGAAACTATATCTGTGGTGTACCCCCATGGTTAAAATATAGGTTATTCTATCCCTTTTGCTAGTCTCGATACAACAGTACTCAATAGCACATTCAAGTTTAGTCCTAACTCCCACTACTTTATTATATTCAAGGATATTCCTCCTTTTATGGCTAGGTATAATCATTTTGAAGCTCGACTTTTTGCATCTAATGCTGAATGGATACCAACTTGCAGATTCGCAAATTGCATTCCAACTACCGCCCTTTGAATTAGCGAGTTGTTGACATTTGTAAAACCTATTGCACACAATGGGTGCGCTCCAACTTCGATTTGAGAAATCTGAGTTCCTGCTGTCAAACTGTATTTGCGAAAGAGCCCAATCCCCTCGTAGCCTAAAAACCACGATCTATATTCAATGTGCTCATCCTTGTACTCAAACTTGTTTATCCGTTTGTCATTGCGGACTTCATTTTCAGGATGAGAAATAAAGATGAAATCCATATCTATATGAAACCTGAGGATTCCAAAACACACTTGAATACCTGAATGATCTGGATTCACAAAGTGGATCATGGCAACACTGAATAACCCACCACCGAATTTGCACTTAAGAACTCTGAACCTTGCGACTTCGCCCTGCTCCTGCTGTACGCTGGGGTCAATTAACCAGGTGGCCAATCGACTAGCGAGAGTGGCGATTCGAGGGCTTGTTGATGTGATTGCTTCGTTCATGCTGCCAATATGGACATGAACAATTCAGATCCTTACAATCACAAGCTTGTTTATTAAGAATTAAAACTAGTCTAGAAAATGAATAATGTTTGGATTCAATATGACGCCAATAGAAACATCTTTCCTGTTCCCCTGAGAAAGGAAAAGCTTCTTAGGTGCAATATCCTCTCTTCGGAGCGGATGTAATTCACTATTGCGAAGAACTGAACCTAATCTGGATATCTCTTCATAGAGTGAGGGGATCAATTCGTAGTCAGATGTTTGTAGTCGTTTTTCTTTCGTCCGGTGAAAGTGACCTCCCTCACCGGATATTATCGCATGCTCTGCTAAAACAAGAGTTCTTGAGTCTGCCAAAAGAGTTTCTTGACCCGCACAACATTCCTGGCAACCGGGACAGTCATCGGGACAGGAAGCATTCACTCTGCGCTTTAGGAAATATCTATAATATGAAGCTTCCCGAGGGGTGATCTTTACCTCCTCGCCGTCCACATATATGATATTCTTTTCAATCTCAATTCGCTCAATAGGACGGGCAGCATACAGCGACTCTTGGATATCTCGAACCATGTCCTCTGTGGATTGATTGAGGTTTCTGGATAAGTAACGACCAACTCGCAGGACCGGTACATCAGATACTGACAAGAATTGAGTTGGATCTGCTGCCTCACTTGGAAAAAACCACTCCCGGTCCATCATGCGTTCATCAGGGGCAATAATATGGATTAACTCATCTTCAGCTCGACCATATAATTGGAATGCTAGAGCCATAATTGCGCTCTGCGTTTTTCTTCCTCCAGCAACTGTTGCTGTGAGACGAACACCATCCGTGTCAGTGTAGTGTTTTATCCAATTAGAGATCATATTGGATGCAGCTTCGTTCTCCTCCGAAGTGAGTAAATCCTGAATCTCTTCGCCGGTGGTTTCATTCTCGATGACCATTATATCTGAAACCGTGAAAGGGATTTGTCCGCTCTTCACCCCGAGGGCTGCTTCCAACCGGACTAAAACACCATCCGTAAACATGCTTTTTACCAGTAAATCTCTACCTTTGGTGGTCGTGATAACTTTGATATCGGAGAATCGTCGATTGATCCCATAATGAGGAGAATAATAGTAATATAAGCATTCTGAAAGAACTGCAGGTGAGGTTCCCATCACCGCTACAAATGCTTCAGAATACTGTGAAGAGATATCGTGATTGTCCATTGCTCCTAATATCTACCTCACTTTCATTAATCAAAACGCTTTGATCACTCATCATCCTGCTCAATGAGAAAATCAGGTAATCCATTCAAATGCTTCTCCGCCAACTCAGGATTAGGATGAGTATAGATCTTTGTTGTCTCACTGGAAGTATGCGCCATAAGCACTTGCCGGTCCTGTATGGTGAGCCCTCCATCCCGAAGAAGATTGTTGTACGTTACCCTAAAGCTGTGGAGAGTTGCTTTAGGTAGTTCAGCCAATGAGAGCAGATCTTGCAGGTATTTCCGTGGATGTGCTAGATTATCATTAAGCTTCCGTTCACTCTCAGAATACAGATCTGGAAACACTGGACCACTGAGACCTTTGATATCTCCGATTTCACGGACGAGGACGGCAGCTAAGGGCAGTTCATGTACCCGCCGTGACTTCCGTATCAACTGGGTAATGCGGTGACGCTTTATATCGATGTGCTCGTACTTCAGCATAGCTACATCCCCAGCTCTCAATCCAGTGTATAGCAGAAAGCTATAGTAGAGTTTCCATTGCTGAGCATTCTTGAATATGGCATTCAGATCTTTAACATCAAGTGGACGATGCTTCATTTCATGAACAACTCTTGGGGGCGTTGCGAGATCACAGGGGTTCCTATCTATCAACCCCTCTCTGACACACTGCTTGAGCATCCTTGAAATGATGCCAAGGTGATTCTTTTTGGTCTTTGACTTCTGTTTCATTGAATCCATATAGCCATCTATATGCTGCACTTGGATTTCTGCTATACTTTGGATACCAATGCCATTGAGGTACTTACCAAACTTGGCAAGTACCCCTTTTGCAATTAGAACAGTTTGTTCAGACTTCCTATCTTCAAGGAAGTCTCGGTGCTGATCTATGTACTCCAGAACATCTATAGTTTCCTCTGGCTCGAAGAATGATGTATCACCTTGGGAGAGTTTGAAATCCCATGCATCCTGGATCCGTTCAGCTGTACGGCGTCTATGCGTACCCGTGGAGATTCTCACTCTCCTACCGTGTACACTGGCGGAGTACCATAGATATGGTGAATCCGCTCGCTTGTATAGTTTTGACATAATTTAACTCTTTCTATTTATAAACCGATGAGACTCGGTCATTGATATTGACTTTAGTTGAATCCAGATATCGATGATATGCTGATTCAGATATTCGATATTTGTTGCTGATGAGATAGGCATCGAGCTTACCGTTGTTGATTAAATCGAGTACCGTTCTGTATCCGAGATTGAGACGATCCGCAACTTCCCGGACTGTGAGTAGTTTTTGCATGATATTCCCCAGTGTGAGTGGGTTAAGCTCAAAGGCTATAAGTGTATTGGGAGGTGTTCTTGGCCTCTAGAATGTCCCATCATTGATGAGTTCTGATTCTCTACGCGTTTCGTGGAATTCAGCTAAGCTTTCATTGCGGATCTTGAAAACACCCTGCAAAAAATATTCCCATGTATCATCTGAATTCTTCCTCTTGAGCCCGAGGAAATATCTAATTAGCTCAGTAGCACGGCCACTGCCGATCCATCTTTCATCGAAGATTGGCAATACCCATTTACGTTCTCCCATTAGGATGAAATCACTTTCCAGTATCTCATGTAGATTTGCAATCTGAACGCTACTTGCTACTTCCCTGGGTTTTTTACGGGGGATTGTTTTTCTCAACTCATCGTAAGAATGATCATCCATTAATAAGTGACGTTGCAGCATGCAGTGTTTGGCTACTGGGTATTTTGATTTTAATCCATTGACCCAATCTTTATGCAAGTATGTCCTCGAAACCGGTGCTTGATCTGGCTTAATGAATGCAACCTGATTTGATTCAATTAGTTTATACAAGGCAGTAAGACTCATATTCAGGTCTTGGGTGACGAGCATTAGGTGTCTCCAAGGACCCATTCTCGTTGGTATAACTTGCTCGTCCTCAGAACCTATATAAGGAATTCTATTCATAATAAATATTCTCATGTTTTGGAGTTACCCTCTGCGGGGATTATTGGGCTGGGCAGGGAATTCAATCCCCACCCCAGCTTTGTCTGGCGATGCAACTTTCACGTTTTGAATACCCAATTGAGTATTCCTAATTTGAATCTTTGCATTAGTGTTGGTTTACTGTTATTGAAAATGCGGTATCCATCCAATTGTGAGCGGTGCCAACGATTATCGCCATTTTTGCTTGTTTTTACTGCTACACAGTTATTACGCTTCATAACCGAATTGAATGACTTAACGTTTACGTTCAAATAATTCGCAGCCTGGTGCGTTTTAAACCATCGTTGTGGGCAATTCATGATCGACGCTCACGATTCCTGGCATTAATCTCATCGGATGTACGGTCAAAACCGTCCGTATCACCTTCACAAAATTGATCACAAAGCTGTTTGACTTTCTCAACCAACCAAAGATCTTCCATACGATCTTCCTCACTGGGTGTCAGTTTGTGAGTAGTGAATATTTCTAGCTTCTGACACACAGGGTACTCTGGTTGATTTATGAAACGTTGTAGGTCATCTCTATGGTACAAGGGTGTATTTTTGTTCTCAGAATCCCACCGAAAACCAATTGAACCTCTTAATGCACATAGCGCATAACAAGACAGCCCTATTGTATCTGCAGCGTTGTCTTCGGTTAGATATTCATCCCGATCTTTGACTGTACGTATCTCTCTTGGAAATCTTATCATGATATACGCTCACAAATCTCGGCGTTCATCTCATCGATGGCTGGGTTGAGGTTTTTTGTCTCACATTTAATGGGAAGTTTGCACAGGCGTGTGGTACTTAAATCCAACCATTGCATGAATACCCAGTCGTTGTGAACAATTTCAGCAGCTATAGTTTCAGGTGCTATCAGAGTTTTATTCATGATTTGCTCCTGACATTAGGAACTGGTCTAACCAGGTTTTGTGAAAAAGCAGTTTACCGCTTTCACCATTTGATCTTGTAGCTCTTAAACTATTAGCATTAACTGCAGCTCTAAGTAGGCTGGCTGATAATCTGGTATAGTCTTGAGCTTCTTGTAGTGTATACCATTCTTGATTTGCTTTTGAATTCATTTTGAATTCCTTTCTGTGACAATTTCCCTCTAGGGGTTTAGCTGGGGCAGACTCTTCCGCCCTCATTAGTGTTATGTCACAGTTCTCACGAGCTCTCGCGATTTCCCCTGGTATCATGCTGATTGAGTAGGTAATCACACTATTTGTCGATCAAACACTGACTCATTCATAACAGTACCAGTACACCCTCTAGGCTCCAGAATGAGCATATTTAGGTTCTGAAATCGAGTGAGATCAGATGATATGAGATGGTGTTAATTTATAATGCAGGTAGAATGGAACGAGGTTGGTAGAGAGTTCACTTTTAAACGGGTTTGCGGCCGCAGTCACCCGGTACGTCCTTGTTTCCGGTCAGCTCTATCTCCTCTCTTCTAGCTTCCCGGAAGTTGTCTTGATCCATTGGCCATCTTGGAATTCACTTATGCCATAGAAGAAGTCTAACAGCTCTTTGGCCTTAGCCTTTGTAAGACCATCCTCGATGAATTCATGAATCTGACGTTTCTCATTGGGATAGACCTTATCATTTTCGATTAAGCCCCGAACTGCAGCTTGCTGCTTCTCAGAGGCTCGTTCGTCCGTATGATTATTTGTTCGTTCGTACTTTGGAATAGACTGAGTAGACTCGTGCACCGGCATTTCCTCTGCTGGTGTTACTTCTAATCCAGCCATTACTGCTAGAAATGACAATGGGATACGATAAGCCTTCCCAGAGGCTCTAGTGATCGACATTGACTTAATTGCATACTCATCCGCATTGCGCCAACGATCCTCACGATTACTGCACATAGCTTCTCCGGATGCGATGATCTGACCATTACGGTACACTTCGACCTTGGCTTCATAGGCGATCTCACCATCACGGTCGAGGCGCTTTGAATACAAGACTTGGGGAAACAATCCCAAACTGGCAGATACACTGGTCCACCATTCAATCTTCGGGTATTGCTTACCCCTGATATTAACTAAGTATCCCGACCCGGTACACCTACTGGCAACCACATTGACTAGTTGTTGCGCTTCTCGGTAGGCTTTTTCGGGATCATGGCTGAACAATGCCCGATGGTTATCTACATTACTTTGAACTGGACGCACTTCTACGTCCATGACACTTTCTTGTGTCTCCATTATTTACCTCTCTTTCGTTTTTATTATTTAAATGAGGCGATGATCGCTAAAACTGAAGTACTCTGCACCGCCAATGATGATGTGATCCAGCACGTCCACATCAATGGATTCGAGAGCCACTGAAAGTTTCTTGGTGACAGCACGATCACTGCTTGAGGGAGTCAATTCTCCCGACGGATGGTTGTGCGCCAGCATTACAGCTGCTGCGCCTAGATCGAGTATGCGCTGCACCACTTCCCGAGGATAGACAGCACTGGTCGTAATTGATCCGACAAAGAGTGTCTCAGTCACGAGCACCCTATGCTGCCCGTTAAGAAAACACACGACAAATTGCTCCCGCTTGGCTGCATCTGCAAAATATGCTCTGAAATGATCAGCAGCTTCCCGTGATGTCTTGATTCCTTTACCTGCCTTGATCGTGAACCGTTTTACATACTCCTCCAAGATTGCGGAGTCACTGATGCTCGAGATATTCATCATGCACCTCCAGTGTTAAGTTTGTAACTGAACTTGTGTGGTTTCACGATGATCTCGATTCCCGGGATCTCCTCCCCTGTGTCCGTGCAGTGTTTCCGCAGAGCTGCTTTATCCACAGCTCGGTTCTCAGGGATAACTCTGACGAACCTCTCGTCCATCATGACTTTGGCTTCGTCATCGATCCGAATCTCAGGTTGCTGAGATCGGACTTTGAGTGTTCCAGCAACAAGTCGTTTGGTACTGTATTCATTCATGTGCATCCAGTTGTCCAAAGCAAGGATGTAATAGTCCTTCTTGCGTTGGATCTTGTCCGTCTCTACTTCCAACCAGAGTTTGATACGATCTATCTGCTTAGTAGCACTCTCATTGTTGGCTGTAAGTGTATCGTCCAGCTCTGCTACCTTTGATAAGTAATAATCAGCATCAGCTTGTGACAGTGTTGGCCTGTCCTCCTGCATGGGTACTTTAGCCATATAGTCGCGCACGGCTCTGATGTGCTCGCACTCTTCACTGGAAAGCTGCGCTATGAAACATTCACAATGCAATCCAGATTCGGTACGAAGTACTTCTACAGCGTTTGTATTGGTGTCATCCACCAGGAATCCTGATTCAGATTCCACCACATTTAGTAGCCTACTCTCAACTTTAATAGCTTCCATCAGAAACCCCCTGAAAGCATATGATGCAGAGCAATGTGACGTTCCATTATCTTCGTGGGCGGTGCCGTCTTCAGTGCCTCGGTCACAGCGTTATAGAAGCTCCAAGTATTGCGATCCTCGAACGCATCGTGTTGAGGAGTTAACCACTCCTTCTTGACTACAGGAATCTGCCTGGGAGATATTATCCCATTCCCATACATAAGACCGATTAGACGATACGCGTCATTATCTGAAAGGTGTTGAGCTTGCATCACTTGAGCATCCTCTACTATCCTTGTAAAGTTGTTCTGTGACCTGTAGATAGTAGTGATAATGAGCTCTTCCAGATCCTGCCAGACATTAGCAGTATGCTTTCTGGCAATGGCAATCTCACCCGTTAAAGCGAGATTATCGCAAACGAATACACTCGCTCCGATAGCAATACCCACGCTCATACTTTTGTCGTAACTATTGCGGAAACCTATACTCAGTCCCATCGAGTCCGATCCGTTACGGTAGGTGTGTACTCCGAAGAGTTGATTACCATCGCGAGCTAAGCCGTATTGAGACTTCTCGAGTTGATAGTCTCTAAGTAATGTACCTGATGCCTCGGCAAGGTTGGTA
>Ga0233441_1002269_pt1 | contig 14663 bp, 14 predicted proteins | sample SI_123_September_4_FD_182781 | JGI IMG/M metagenome (GOLD analysis project Ga0233441, IMG submission 182781) | Seawater microbial communities from Saanich Inlet, British Columbia, Canada - SI_123_September2016_135_MG | ecosystem: Environmental > Aquatic > Marine > Inlet | place: Canada: British...
GGGGCATAAATTGCCAGAAAATTATGAGGCATATTCTTTCCATGCCTATAATACACAGCCACTACCAACGGAGTATCTTACCCCAGAAGAAATATTAGCGTATAGAGATAAGTGTTATTCTGAATATCATACTTATGCCCCTTTCTTAAAAAAAATAGAAAAAAAATTTGGAATTAAGGCTATGGAAAATATAAAGAAAATGGCAATTTTGAAGTTAAAAAGAAGAATTTTAGGTGACTAATTATTATATTATTATAAGGTTTTGGTAAATTATGTATAAAGAATTAATAAATAAATCGGGCTGGCTTAGAAGGTCAATTTTTAATATGGCGATGAATCAAAAAAGTGGACATATTCCATCATGTTTCTCAATGGTTGAGATTTTGATAGCTATGTATTACGGTGGCGTTGCAAAAGTGTTTAAAGACGATCCAAATAATATTGAAAGAGATTATATATTTATAAGTAAAGGGCATGCGGCCATGGCGCAATATCCAATTCTAGCTGACTATGGGTTTTTTCCAAAAGAAGAGTTAAATAGGTTTACACAGCCAGAGGGAATTCTCGGTCTATATGCCGATAATCGGATTCCTGGGATTGAGGGTATTTCTGGTTCGCTAGGGCATGGTGTTGGTATGGGTGCAGGAATATCACTAAATGCTAAGATCAATAAAAAAGACAATAAAGCATTTGTCGTGGTCGGTGATGGGGAGTGTTATGAAGGCTCAATATGGGAGTCAGCAATGTTTGCATCTCATTATAAGTTAGACAATTTGATTGTAATTGTTGATGTAAACCATTTGTGTATTCTAGGTAAGACTGAAGATTTATTAAATCAAGGTGATATTGGTGATAAATGGGAAAGTTTTGGGTGGCATGTAGAGCGTGTTAATGGACATTCATATTCAAGTATTATGAAAGGCTTTGGCGTTATTGGTAAAACAGCAGGTAAACCTCTAGTGTTAATTGCTGATACTGTAAAAGGCAAAGGTATTTCTTTTATGGAGGGAGTGGCAATGTGGCATAACAGAATACCTTCTGAAGAGCAAATAACTCTTGCAAATAAGGATTTAGAAATAAATTCTATAAAAGACTAAATAGGATGCAAGTAATGCAAAAAAATAAATTAATGAGAGATGCTTTTATCGATGAAGTATATAAAGCCGCACTTAATGATAAGGATATAATTTTTATAAGTGCAGATTTTGGAGCTGCCGCTTTAGATGACTTTAGGAAAAATTTACCAGAACAGTTTATTCATGCAGGGATATCAGAGCAAAACATGGTCGATGTTGGGGTGGGCCTTGCATTGACTGGTAAGAAGGTATTTCTTTATGCGATGGCCCCGTTTATTACAACTAGATGTTATGAGCAAGTTAAAGCAGTTGTTTCGTCTATGCAGTTGCCAATCACACTAATAGCAGTTGGCGTTGGGTTGGGCTATGATCATGCGACACTAACGCACTTTACTACGGAAGATATTGCAATAATGCGAGCACTTAATGGAATACGCATATTGACACCGATAGATGCGGAGTCTTCTTCTTATATTGCAAGTGAGTGTTTAAAAAATCCTAAGTTTACTTATGTGAGACTTGAAAGAAACTCTCAAAATAAAATATACGGAGATCAAATTTCGAAGTATTTTAATGATGGGTATGTGAGGGTGAAAGAAGGAGAGGGTATTGTAATCATTTCTAGTGGCTACATGACTCATAAAGCTTTAGAGGTAAGAGATAAGTTGCTTTTAAAGGGGGTTAATGTGGGTATAGTTGATGTATTTAGAGTTAAACCTATTAACAATGAACAACTCCCAGTTTTATTGAAAAAATATAGGGCAATTATTACATTAGAAGAGCAGATGCTCGATGGAGGGTTTGGCAGTGCAATATTAGAATTGATGACAGATGCGGGTGGAGCTGTCCCCATCAAAAGAATTGGAATTAAAGATGGGTTTGAGGTTGTAAATGGTGATAGAGATTATTTAAACAAGTTGTACCATATTGATGTAGAGACAGTAATAGAGGAGTCTCTTAGAATGTATGCCAATTACTGTAAATAATATTTAGTTATTTGTGATAGTGGAGAATAGCATTAATTATTATGACCGTATAATTAATATCACTCTGAATATAATTCAAGAAAATATAGACAGCAAGGGTAAGTGTGATTTGATGTTAACCGGTGGGAAAACAGCGCGTTTATTGTATAGAAAATTTTCAAGTAAAGTTCTTAATACAAGAAATATCACTTATTATTTTGGAGATGAAAGGTGCGTTCCATCTGATAGCTGTGATAGTAATTTTAAAATGGTGTCAGAGTCGCTTTTTGCTAATGGAGTACCGAGCGAATGCGAAGTGAAACAAATTAATGGTGAAGTGAGTAATGTAAGTCATGAATTATTAAGGTATTCATCGTTACTACCCAAATCTATTGATATATTATTATTGTCGGTTGGAGAGGATGGGCACATTGCTTCACTATTTCCTTTAAATAGTCATCTTTGTAATAATAAAGAAAGAATGTTGTATGTTTCTAATGCACCAAAATATCCCTCAAAAAGAATTACTATATCACCATTAGTCATAAAAAAAGCTAAAAGTATTATTGTTATGGCGGAAGGTGAGGAAAAAGGGATGGTGTTAGCAAAGGCGTTACAGAATGCGGAGAATGTAAAAGACATGCCCGTAAGACTAACTATTAAAAAAAATACAATTTGGATGTTGGATAAAAGCGCTACGCTTTCTTTCCAAAAAACAGGTATTAAAAATGATTTCAATATAAGGATTATGTATGCTTAAAGCTTTAATAACCACTGTGCCATTTGCAGATAAAGATAGAGCACCATTAGAGCTTCTTGAGAAAAATAACATAGAGTATTTAATCAATCCTCTCAATAAAAAACTGACAGAGGGAGAATTGTTAGAAATGATAGATGATTTCGATGTCCTAATTGCTGGTACAGAGGTTGTTTCAAAAAAAGTGATGGAAAGAGCGAAAAAACTTAAAATGATTTCTCGGGTAGGTATTGGGCTTGATAGTGTGGACTTATTGGAAGCAGAAGCACAAGGGATTGCAGTTTCATACACCCCAGACGCACCTGCACCTGCGGTAGCAGAATTAACAATCGGTCTAATGCTGTCGTTACTACGTTTAGTTCATTTATCTAGCGCAGAAATGCACCAAGGTAAATGGCACCGATTTTTTGGAAGAAGATTGTCAGAGGTAACAATTGGTATTGTTGGGGTAGGGCGTATTGGTCTAGGTGTAGTAGAGCACTTACAAGGTTTTGGTTCGCCAAGGATACTTTTAAATGACAACAATCCTGACTCCAGCTTAGAAAAAAAGTTTAATAATATAAAGTGGGTTGATAAAGAGGCGCTTTACAAGCAATCTGATATTGTGACTATTCATACTCCACTTACTTCAGAAACAAAAAATATGATAAGAAAAGAGCAGTTAATGAGTATGAAAAAGGATGCAGTAATTATAAATACTGCAAGGGGTGGCATTATAAACGAAAAAGATCTTTATGATGTAATGCAGGCAGATCATTTAAATGGGGCAGCAATTGATGTATATGATTTTGAACCTTATGATGGGAAGCTACGAGAAATACAACGCTGTATTCTCACGGCACACATGGGATCTATGTCTATTGATTGCCGCACTCGGATGGAGATAGAGGCCACCGAAGAGGCAGTGCGTTTTCTTACTAATCAACCATTAGAAGGTATAGTTCCAGAAGAAGAGTATGCTGTACAGAGGGAAGGTCTATGAAAGTGTTAGTTTTTGGAGGGTCGGGCTTCCTTGGAAGTTATGTGGTAGATGAGCTTGTAAGAAACGGGCATCATGTGACTGTTTTCGATTTGAAGGTAGGGCAATACGAGAATAAAAATGCTAGGCATATTACGGGAGATATTTTAAATTATGAGGCTGTATTACAAGCTACAGAATTAATTGATGTAGTATATAACTTTGCGGGACTTGCTGATTTAAATGAGTCAATTAAGCAGCCTAAAAAAACTATAGATCTTAACATTATGGGAAACATAAATATTTTGGAATCCTGTATTGCAAATAAAGTAAGAAAATTTATTTATGCAAGTTCAGCGTATGTGTTTTCTCAGAAAGGTGGATTTTATGGAATATCGAAAAAAAGCTCAGAAATGATCCTTGAAGAATATTTTAGGCAATACGGTCTTGAGTATGTGGTGATAAGATATGGGTCAGTTTATGGTGAGCGAGCCGATGCTTCAAATCGTATTTATAGATTGCTGCATGAAGCTTTAACAACAAATAAAATTATATTTCCAGGAGATGGAAAAGAAGAGAGAGAGTATGTTCATGCTAGAGATGCTGCAAAACTTAGCGTTGATATCTTGTCTGATAAATATTCGGGAGAAAGGGTTATATTAACAGGTATTGAAAAGATGTCATATACTGGACTGCTTGATTTTATTAAAGAGATAATGGGGGGTAAAATTACAACTGAATATTTGCATAATAATTATAAGGGGCATTATGCACTTACACCTTATTCATTTTCCCCTACTACTGGTGTGAAACTAGTTAATAATCCGTCAGTTGATTTTGGGCAGGGGATTTTGGAATGCTTGGAAAAAATATATCATGATATTGATTCTAATAGCAAGGTCTAAAGAGCTCTCTTTATGAAATACCCATTAATGCGTAACAATATCCTAAGAGAAGATTTGGATGCGGTCATTGAGTATCTAAAACAGGATGACCCTATTCTTACCAATGGTGTGAATGTGCGTGAATTTGAAAAACAATGGTCTAAATGGCTAGGGGTAAAGTATAGTGTTTTTGTCAATTCAGGAGCATCTGCCAATTTACTAACAATGGCAATACTTAAAATACGTCACCCCGAAGGGGGGGAGATTATTGTGCCAACACTGACATGGATATCAGATATTTCATCTGTATTGCAAAATGGATTTACCCCTGTTTTTGTTGATATTGATCCTCAATCATTGGGCATGGATACTAGACAAGTTATCTCCAGTATTACTAGCAAAACTCGAGCTGTTTTCTTGACACACGCACAGGGGTTTAACGGGTTAACAGATGAATTGATCAATGAACTTGATGCGAAAGGTGTTCCTTTAATTGAAGATGTATGTGAATCGCATGGTGCTATGCATAATGAAAAAAAAGCAGGAAGTTTTGGACTAATCTCAAATTTTTCATTTTTTTATGCTCATCATATGAGCACTATTGAGGGTGGAATGGTTTGCACTAATGATAATAAAATATATCAGCAGGCACGTATGCTAAGATCTCATGGCATGGTTCGAGAAGCTAATGATGCGACTATAAAAGAAAATTATTATAAAGAGAACCCAAGTTTACATCCAGACTTTATTTTTGCATTTCCTGCTTACAATGTAAGAAATACGGAAATTGGAGGAATTATGGGACTGAGCCAACTTAAGCGATTAGATGAAAATATTGAGCGCCGTACGAAAAATTTACATAGATTCTTAGATCAGCTTAACTCAAAAATTTACCGTACAGATTTCAAACTAGAAGGCTCTAGTAATTATGCATTTAATTTAATCTTGAAAGAGCCTGACGATCTACTTGTTTTAAAATTAATGAAAAAAATGAAGAGCTCGGACTTGGAGTTTAGACGTGGCAGTGCAGGAGGAGGGAATCAAACTCGTCAACCATACCTCAAAGATATAGTGCCCAATAATCATTACAAGAGCTTTCCTGAAACTGAGCATGTGCATTTCTATGGGTTCTATATTGGAAACTTTCCTGATCTTAAAAGTGAAGAGATTGATGATATATGCCGTATTCTTAATTCAGTTGAGTAATTAAAAGTGCCTGTTACTACAGCAATTATTCTTGCAGGTGGACTAGGTACCAGATTAAGAGAGGCTGTTCCTGACTTGCCAAAACCTATGGCACCAGTTAATGGTCGTCCGTTTTTAGAATATCAAATGGATTATTGGATTGATCAAGGTATTAATCATTTTATCTTATCTGTTGGATATATGAAGAATACCATTATTGATCATTTTGGAGTATGTTATAAAAATGCCTCTATTGAATATGCTGAGGAGTACGAGCTATTGGGTACAGGTGGTGGATTATTATTGGCTGAAAAAAGGTTAACGGAGACTTTTCTTGTACTTAATGGCGATACGTTTATAGAGGTAGATCTAGGCAAGCTGTATGAGTTTCATTTAGAGTGCAAATCTGATTGGACGTTTTCACTCTTCAGAACTAGTCAGTTTGGGCGTTATATGAGTATAGATGTAAGTCCGAATGGTGAAATATTGTCATTAAAGTCTGACTTAAAGAAATCAAGTGGTTTGGCTAATGGAGGAGTTTATATAATTAATCCAAAGGTGTTGTCTTCTTTAGGGTATAAAACAGGAGACAAGGTATCTTTAGAAGATGACATATTGATAAATTACTTTTCCAAAGGTGGAAGGTTGTTCGGAAAAGAGTTTAAAGGTAAGTTTATTGATATTGGAATTCCATTAGACTACCATCGGGCAGAAAAAATCTTATTATAACTAGAGATCTTTGAATAATTCAAAGACCTTTAGAGAAAGAGGTGTTTAATTTTTAATTTTATATAAGGAGAAGTAGGTGAAATACAATATTTTAGTAACAGGCGGTGCAGGGTATCTAGGATCAACAATGGTTCCTGATTTGTTGACAGCAGGCCATAAGGTAACTGTTTTGGATAATTTTATGTTTAAGCAGGCAAGTCTTAATCATTGTTGTTATCATCCTAATTTTACTGTTGTTAAGGGTGATATACGACAGAGAGATACAATGTCAAAATTAATGAAAGAGGCTGATGTAATTATTCCTTTAGCCGCGCTTGTTGGTGCTCCATTATGTAGTCTAGATCCGATAGGAGCCACCACTATTAACCACGATGCAATTGAATTAATGCTTCAACTACTTTCCAAAGATCAGATAGTACTTATGCCTACTACTAATAGCGCTTATGGCACTGGCGATAAGGACAATTATTGCAATGAAGAGTCGCCATTGCGCCCAATTTCCCAGTATGCAATTGAAAAAGTTGGAATTGAACAGGAGTTAATGCAACATGAAAATGCTATTAGTTTCCGTTTAGCAACTGTTTTTGGCATGTCACCACGTATGCGCATCGATTTATTAGTGAATGATTTTACTTATAGGGCGGTGAACGATCGATTTGTTGTGCTTTTTGAAAGTCATTTCAAGAGAAATTATATTCATGTTCGTGATGTGTCTCGTGTCTTCCAGCATGCACTTAACAATCATGATGCAATGAAAGGTGAAATTTATAATGTGGGCTTATCTGATGCCAATGTTTCTAAGAGAGAGCTTTGTGAGCAGATTCAAAAACAAGTGCCAGACTTTATCTTTATTGACGAGCAAATTGGCAAAGACCCTGATCAAAGAAACTATATTGTTTCAAATGATAAAATTGAATCAACTGGGTTTAAAACTGAATTTTCTTTAGATAGAGGTATTGATGAGCTTCTTAAGGGTTATACAATGATTAAGAATAATCTTTATGGGAATGTTTAAGTAATAGAATGTTATAAAATGATATTTGTATTTTCTGCTACTAGACATTTGTTTGAGACCACTATTATGTGGGAGGTAAAGCTACTTGCCCAGAAACATAAAGTTGTTATTTTATCCGAATATGCGGATATTCCATCAGTGGATGGCGTTACCAGTATCCCATTTTATAGGCCAGAAAAACTACAGCATAAGCCAAGGCTTGTACGGTCACTTTATTCCTTAAGGTATTACAAAAAAATGGCCGATGATTTGATTGAGGCATATCCACTGGATACGATTATCACACATCAGGATAGTGAGTTCTACACAAGATATTTTTTGCAACGGATCAAAAAGAAAGCAAATTCAAGAGTTGTTCTACGAAGGCCGTCGGTTGTAATTGAGCCACAAAAAGACTTTGTTTGGCAAGCGCAGCTTTACAGTAATAACATTCCACTCTCAAAAATAAATTTTTTATTTTCAAAATGTTATTTCGATATTTTTCTCTCATTGGTGGCAACTGGTAAGGTTTCTATATCAAGAGGTTCATTTCTTCCAACAATGACTCGTATGTGGGAAAATAGAAAACATAGGATTTATGATGTGAGCCTCTGTTATTCGGAAAGATGCAAAGAGTACTTATCAACGATCTACGAAGATTCTCACGTGATAGGCAATCAATTGCTTAATGATTACCTGTGTGATCATGAAGACCACCATGAAGCTGTTCTGTTTATTGCCTCTAACGATATTGAAGCAGTTATGACTTCCAATGACTGCACCAGAGAGTTAGCAAAAAAAATTGTAAATAGAAGGATTAGTGAAGTTGCTAAAGTTTTTCTCTCGTCTGGTAAGGGCTTTCATATAAGATGCAAAAAGGGTGCCTTTAATTTTATTGAATTTAATGATGAGCTTAAAGAAAAGGTAAGATTTGTTGATTCTGATATTAATTTGTATGAGCAATTAAAAGAATATGAATGTGCGGCTGGTTTTGTAACGACAGCGTTATGGTTGTTAGCAATTAATAGTGCTAGAAATAATATATACTCATTTCAGTTATTGGATACGGATTTTTATAATTATTACAGAGATTTTACAGGGGTTGAGTTTGTGAGTTATGGAGAGAATGGATACTGTATTAATGAAAACTCTACCTCGTCACCTTTGATTATTGCGCATTATTCATCTATTCTCGAGTATGTGTGAGTAGAGTTAGTGTATCAATTGTGGTAGTTTTTTTTGGAAGATACTTCGGGCTCTATATTGACACAAGGATATAAGAGTGACTCTGACTGATGGGAGTTACAGATAATACTATTAGTACATTTTAAGAATTTAATTTCAGACACGAAATACATAAAAAAGGCAGTTAGTGCTGGATATTCTAATTAACGTGAGAAATAATAGGGTAAAGGTCAGTTATGAATTCTCTCCCTAGAGTGAGCTTTATCTCTTGTACTGCTTTGTCTGTATTATTTGAAGAAGTTCGATGTAAGGTATTTAAATAATGATGACCGACTAATTTTATTTTTTTTATTTTCAACCTATAAAGGAGTGGATGTTGTAATGTTTTTTCAGGACTATAACGAGATAAATCGTCAGAAGTGGTTAAAGGAGGTTCTTGAAGCTTTACCAAAGGGTATAAGAATTCTCGATGCTGGTGCAGGTGAGCTCAAAAATCGTAAATATTGCAAACACCTGAAGTACGTATCGCAGGATTTTTGTCAGTATCAAGGTGAAAAAGAGGTGGGGAGTGATAGTCTGCAACTAGAAAACTGGGATATCTCACACATAGATATTGTCAGTGACATTACGGCAATTCCAGAGCCAGACGCCAGTTTTGATGCTATTCTCTGTAGTGAGGTGCTGGAACATATTCCAGAGCCGACGCATGCTTTAGATGAGTTTTATAGACTGCTTAAGCCTGGTGGAAATTTGATTTTGACCGCCCCATTCAGTTCCTTGGTACATATGGCACCTTATCATTATTGTACAGGTTTTTCAAAATATTGGTATGAACATCATCTTGAAGCGAGAGGTCTTTCGATAAAAACTTTGACCGCTAATGGTAATTGGTTTGCTTTAATGCGCCAGGAAATTTCCCGTCTTGGTGGTATAGAGCGTCAGCGTAAAAACTGGAGTTGGCCACTAGCGTATCTATATGGACTGATTGGTTGGTTCTACTTTTATATGCGCACTGATAAACGGGCAGAAGATTTGGCTTGCTTTGGATGGCACTGTGTGGCGGTAAAAAAAGAGTGAAAGTATCAAGATTTTTTTTTACGAGGGTAATGCTAACGGCGTGGGTGCTATTATTGAGTTATCAGTATCTTGATTATTTTTATGCCTATTTAGCCCATGGAGAATGGCTTGATCTTGAGAATGGATTTACACGGATATTGATTCCAGATACATTCATATACAAGTCCATTATCGATACTGACAATGTGTGGTTATCGATCATCCTGTCCGGAGTAAAAAATACGATTGGACCTAGTTTTATTTGGTATGCAGCTCAATTTGACTGGTTTATAGTTTTATTTATTAATGTAGTTATTATCTGGTTTATTTTTGTTTTTTTTGAAAAAAATCTCAATTATTATGGTGTTAGTCCTAGAGTAGCTCAACATACAATGCTGGTATTTGCATTACTTCCAAGTACTTCATTTTATGCGATTGGAGCTTTAAAAGAGCTTCCTACAATGCTATTGCTGCTAATGCTTGTCTATTTTTACAATAGAAGAAGGTTGTTTATTGTTTTGTGGGTCTCAGTGGCGTTGATTTTTTTCAGGTATCAACTGATAGTGATTTTGCTGGGTACGGTAGCTATTACACGATTTAATAATAGGAGTTTCCGTTTTTCTTTGTTTGCAATTATTGCACTATCGTTAATTTATCCTGTGATTATATCCTTTGGAATGCTTGAAATGGAGGCAGTGGAACGCTTCCGTAGCTCGCAAACAGAAACATATGGTGCTATTATTGAAAATATCAGAAATAATTATTATGGATTCTCTTTTTTTGCGATTGTAGTCAGAGTGTTGCAGACTTTATTTGAGCCAATGTTTGGATTTATTCCAAATCCTATTGAATATTTTTATGAAGAAGGCATGTTCTCAATCTTTAGATTTGTACAAGTATCTACAATTTTAATTATGATGCCGTATATATATAAGACTGTATTCAAGATGATTAATCTGTACAGGTTAGATGGCTATCTACACAATTCTATCAATGCTCTTTACGTGATTATTTTATTATCTTTCTTTCTTGTTGGTGGTTTTTCGTTTATTCATCACCGTTATTTAGTGCCATTTTTTCCGCTGATCATGATTGCGGCAATCATCCCTCTATCGACGTCACTCCACACAACAACTCCAATACCCAAAAAGAGTATACCTCTCGCACCCACAAGAGGGGAGTGGTGATTTAAAGAGCTGGGATTTTTAGAAAACTTCAGGATATGAAAAACTACAACATAAACGGTATTAAATTTTGATTATTGTAAAATTAGTGGGCGGATTAGGAAATCAAATATTTCAATACGCCTACGCAAAGTCTTTACAACAAAGAGGGTATGAAGTAAAGATAGATATAAGTGCATTTGAGACCTATAAATTACATGGAGGATATTTTATTGATAGATATTTGATTGATATTGAATTAGCAACTCCGGGTGAGTTGCGTCGATTTGGAGTCTTAGGCGTTGCCTCCAAATTAAAAAAACAATTTGGATTTAAAAATAATAGACTTACAGGGGAGGAATTTTTCTTTTTTGATGATAGGCTGATGTCTCCTGAGGACGATACATATATTCAGGGTTACTTTCAAAGTGAAAAATATTTTCTTGAGATAAGAGAAGTTATATTGTCTCAGATTTCATTAAAAAATAGTTTATCGACTTATAATGCCGGAATTCAGAAAGAGATAAGTATGTGCAAAATAAGCTGTTCAATTCATATGCGACGTGGAGATTATTTAACTAACAGTGTTGCAAATAAGGTGCATGGAGTTTTAGACATAGAATATTATAAAGAATCTATAGAGTTACTAGAAAATAAATTTTCTGACAATATTTGGTATTTTATCTTTTCGGACGATATGGAGTGGGTTGTTGATAATTTACATATTAAAAATTCAACTTTTGTTGATAGTGACCAGGATAGTTGTCCAAATGAAGACATTTTTTTAATGAGTCTATGTGATCATAATATTATTGCAAATAGTAGCTTTAGTTGGTGGGGGGCTTGGCTGAATAATAATGGTAAGAAAGTGGTGATCTCACCAAAACAGTGGTTTATGGATAAGAAAATGAATGATAATACCTTTGATTTAATTCCGTCAATATGGATAAGGGTGTAATATATGAAAATTCTAGTAATAGGCGGCGCTGGGTTTATTGGTAGTGTGTTGATAAAGAGTCTTTCGAAAAATAATGAAGTTGTTGTTATTGATAAGTTGTCCTTGGGTTCAGCTAAGTATTTAGATTTATCGGCGGTTACTCTGCATACCATTAATGTGAATAATGTGAGTAATGTTATAAATATTTTAGGAGATAACTCTAAAATTGATGAAGTTTGGCACCTTGCAGCTAACTCTGACATTCCTGCAGGTGTGGAAGATATGAATGTTGATTTAGATGACACCTTTATGTCAACAGTTTCAACTTTGAAAATCATGAAAGAAATAGACTGTAAAAGGCTTTATTTTGCTTCAAGTTCTGCTGTGTATGGCTTTAATGAAAATAGACTGCATGAAGACATTGGGCCTCTAATGCCAATTTCTAATTATGGCGCGATGAAATTATCATCTGAGGCATTAATTAGTGCTTCTTTAGAGTCTTTTTTGGATAAGGTGTGTATTTACAGATTTCCAAATGTTGTGGGCGTGCCTGCAACGCATGGCGTTATTTTAGATTTTATCAAGAAGCTAAAAAAAGACATATCCACATTGGAAGTGCTGGGTAATGGTACTCAGCAAAAGACCTATTTGCATGTGAGCGAACTAGTAGAGGCAATGCTGTTTATCAATAATAATACTGGTAATGGTATGAACTATTACAATATTGGCGCAATGGATGATGGTGTATTTGTTAAACAGATTGCAGAAGAAACAACTAAAGTAATTTCTCCAGATGCAAAAATAAACTATCAGAAAACTGATAGAGGATGGGTTGGTGATGTGCCTCGTTTTTACTACTCAGTTGATAAGTTAAAAGGCTTGGGCTGGTCTCCAAAGATGTCTTCATTGGAGGCTGTGCAAAGAGCAGTGAGTGAAATTGCATCACAAGAAGAAGTATAAGTGAAGCAAGTGGTTATCCTTGCTGGCGGCAAAGGTACAAGACTCAAAGAAGTTTCTGGTAATTTGCCCAAGCCTATGGTCCCTGTGCTGGGCAAACCATTACTGCAACACTTAATTGAGCAGTGTGTTGAGTATGGCATCACTGATATTAAATTATTGGTCTCTTACAAGAAAGAAGTCATTGAAGATTACTTTGGTGATGGCGATCAATATGGTGCAACTATTCAATACATTGTTGAGGATACCCCCCGAGGAACCGCCGGCGCTTTGATGGATGCACTGCCTGAATTAGATGAGCAATTTTTAGTTGTTTATGGTGATACTTTCTTTGATATTGATTTAGGTTCTTTTTGGACATTCCATCAAAACCAAGCAGGTGATGCGTCCATCTTTTTGCATCCTAATGACCATCCGTATGATTCAGATTTGGTTGAGGTTAATTCTGATTTTCAGGTGCAAAAAATTCATCCATATCCACATGATAATCAATGGCGTCAAAACTTAGTAAATGCGGCTGTTTACATATTTAATAAAAATGCATTACAAGGTGTTGATTTAATATCTGACAGGCCTGATATTGCAAAAGAGCTGTTCCCACTGATGTTAGAATCTAAAAAGAAACTATATGGGTATATATCTACAGAATATATTAAAGATATGGGTACGCCAAAACGTTTATCTAAAGTCGAAAGGGATATTGATTCTGGCAAGGTTAAATCGTTAAAAAAACAAACACCTAAAATGGCAATTTTTTTGGATAGAGACGGCACTATTAATCAAGAAGTGAACCATTTATCCAGTCAAGAACAGTTTGAACTTATTGACGGTGTGGGAGAAGCAATTTGTCAAATCAATGTAGCGGGCATTCTGGCTGTTGTTGTAACCAATCAACCAGTGATTGCTAGAGGTGAGTTAAAAGAGTCTGAGTTAAAGGTAATTCATAATAAAATGGACACATTGCTTGGTAAGCAGGGCGCTTATCTTGATCGATTGTATTATTGTCCTCATCATACAGATGGTGGCTTTGAAGGTGAGATTAAAGCATTAAAGTTTGATTGTGATTGCAGAAAGCCAAAAACTGGCCTGTTTATACAGGCAAAGAAGGATTTGAATATTGTTTTAGAGAACTCATGGATGATTGGTGATAGTGTTAGAGATGTAGTTGCTGCAAAGAATGCAGGAATGAAAAGTATTTTGGTCCGTACCGGACATGCCGGCAAAGATAGTAGTTATGAAGCAACTCCAGACTTTGTTGCAAAAGATTTAAGTGAGGCAGTTAAGTTGGTATTAAAGGAAATTGGATAATATGATTGTTAGCAGAACGCCATTAAGAATGAGCTTTGTAGGTGGTGGTAGCGACCTATCTTCTTACTACAGGCAAAGGGGTGGGGCGGTATTATCAACATCGGTTGATAAGTATATGTATGTTACAGTTAATCAAAAATTTGATAATGATATTAGACTGAGTTACTCAATCACTGAAAATGAAAGCAGCATTCAACAAATCAAACACCCGATTGTTCGTAATACTTTGGAATTGCTTGACATTCAAGGAGGGGTTGAAATTACATCAATATCAGACATTCCCTCACAAGGTTCTGGGCTAGGATCGTCAAGCTCTTATACAGTTGCATTACTACACGCTTTGTATGCGTATAAAGGTAAAAACGTATCTAAAGAGGAGTTAGGTAGATTGTCAAGCCATATAGAAATTGACTTGTGTGGCGATAGAATAGGTAAGCAAGATCAGTATGCTGCTGCGTTTGGTGGGTTGAACTTGATTGAGTTTAATGAAGATGATTCGGTAGTAGTAA
>Ga0233441_1002302_pt1 | contig 14468 bp, 13 predicted proteins | sample SI_123_September_4_FD_182781 | JGI IMG/M metagenome (GOLD analysis project Ga0233441, IMG submission 182781) | Seawater microbial communities from Saanich Inlet, British Columbia, Canada - SI_123_September2016_135_MG | ecosystem: Environmental > Aquatic > Marine > Inlet | place: Canada: British...
AAAGGTTAAAAACAAAATCAGGTGAAATAGCAAACGATTTGAGCAAAAATAATTAAAAAAATTGGTTGAAATATGATAGGGACATTATAATCCTGTCAGATTTTGAACGGTTTCAACACCCTTTTAAAGGGGCTTCAGGATTTTATAATGTTGATATTTCAGACAATTTGGTTGTCAAGGTAACATTGAACAAAGACGATGCCATTGTTGAGGGAATATCCGGCGGAAAGGCAACGATAATATTTAGCGACAACCTTGCAAATAAACTGGAGGTTGATGTGAATGTGAAACTGCCACATCCTGAGCTTAAATATGATATCACCGGGACTATACTTAAATTGTACTGGGATCAGATTGCCAATGCAGATCTCTATGAGTTATATTTTGCATCGGCAGATGTCAACGGAAACATTGATGTAACAAAGTATGGCAATTTTAATCTGGGAAGCAACAGTTCATATCTTATTGATCTTGTTAATTTAAATAAAGGTGATATTTATTTTGTGGTTCTCCAGGCAATCAGTTTAAAAAGTACTGATATCGCAAGTGGCATTGATATATCCAAGGTTATTAAAATAATTGTTCCATAAGGGGCTGCAAGAAAAATCATGGCTGCGTTATAGCAGTTCTCAAAAAAACGTTCCAAAATCTATGTCTCCCAATGGATCTGTTTTCAAGAGTCGGTAAGTCGGGCAAAAAGACTTGGTTGCAGACTCATTCTGAGGCTATTTATAGGTAACTATTTATTTAAAGCTATTACATTAATTGTCCATTTTATAACTAATTTTGCTGTATTTTCATATGCATGATATTGACGAATAACCCTTTAAATAATTAATCATACATTGTTACCCTTTACTCATGCATGTCTTGGTAGATTAGCTGTAAAATATAGTAAAACAGGTATAAACTTTGCATTGAAATATCCTGAAACCGGGAATGGCAATTAAATGGTACTATGTGCAAAAAATTGTAAGGTGATTTTTTAAGCAGGCCATTTGAAAACTATAAATTGTTTCACTTACATTTGATCGTCATAAAACTTTGTGTTATAAATAGCTATGACTTTTGCTATTTAGTGTCTGACCGAAAAATACAGAAAGCCTGTTAATTGGGTCACCACGCCTTTTGAAATGATTTGAAATTTTCAGCAAACCTGTAATATCGATTGATTTTTACTCCAAGCTATGTTAATATAAACTCTTAAAATTAAAGAGTATTTAAGAAATTATGAATAATTTAATTATCAATCCAAATTTGGAAAGCAAGTAAAACTTCGAGGTTATTTTGCGTAAAATATTTGACCCCCAAATGTCCTTTGGCCAGACTCCAATCGATCATATTAAGATTGATATGAGATCCAGAGACGAAATTCCAAAACTTCTTTTAGGGCTACAGCATATCTATTGCAACCTGGAATTGCGCCAGGAAGTTTTCAAAGTTCTTGAAACCATGGTTCCCCAAAAGACCAATGCAAAAACAGGGCGACCTGGAATGGATCTGTGGAAAATTCTTGTCGCTGGAACCATCCGGATTAACTGTAACTGGGATTATGACAAGCTCCGGGAAATTATCAATAATCATAAAACCATCCGGCAGATGCTGGGGCATGGCATGATGGACGATGACATGACATACCCCCTACAGACAGTGAAGGATAACATTTCACTTTTGACTCCAGAGATCCTTGATAAAATCAACACCCTTGTCGTAGAAGAAGGACATAAGGTCCTGCTAAAAAAAAACACCAAAATTTGATGGGACGGTGTGATTCTTTTGTTGTTGAGACCGATGTCCATTATCCAACCGATATCAATTTATTGTTTGATGCCATTCGGAAAACGATTCGTCTGGCAACCCTGATGAGCCAGAGCCAAAGGAAGACTTTGTGGCGGCAGTATGAATATAATATAAGATCATTTAAAAAACTTTTTCGCCGGGCGCAACAATTAAAACGCTCCACTTCCAAAGATGAAAAGAAAAAAGTCATTAGAGAAAAGTTGATCATTAACGCTCACAAAATTTATATTGAAGCTGCCCAGGGGTATATCCAGAAATCAATCTGGACTCTGGATAACATAGGCTCAACTGATCCATTGAGTCTCGCAAGGGCTCAAGCTCTGGAAAATTTTATCAGCCATGCCAAACGACAGATTAATCAAATCCATCAAAGAGTAATTCAGGGCAAAAAAATTCCACATCAAGATAAAGTTTTTTCAATTTTCCAGCCTCACACGGAATGGATCTCCAAAGGTAAAGCCGGTGTTCCCCAGGAATTAGGCTTAAGGGTTTGTATTCTGGAAGATCAGAGTGGATTAATCCTGCATCACAGGGTTATGGAAAAAGAAACTGATGATAAAATAGCGGTATCAATGGTTGAATCAGCGCTGAAAAAATTTCCAAATCTTAAAGGGTGCAGTTTTGATAAAGGCTTTTATAGCCCCAGCAATAAGAAAGAATTAAAAACCTTCCTAAAGACATTGGTACTCCCCAAAAAAGGGAAACGAAACAAAGCTGAGCACAAAGAAGAAACATCCGAAGAATTTATCCGGTTTAAAAGGAAACACTCCGCCGTGGAGTCTGCCGTCAATGGATTGGAGAATCACGGTTTGGATCGATGTCTTGATCATGGTATCCATGGATTTAAGCGATATATAAGCCTTGCTGTTTTATCAAGGAATCTCCAAATTATTGGACATAATATCCAGCAAAAAAAAATGAAGCAGCTTCAGCGGTCTCAACGCAAAGCCGCTTAAAATAATTACCCACAAAAATTTATAAACGCTGTGCATACAGGATAATCACGTCCAAAATCTACCAAAATTATTAAAGACAGTCAAAAATGAATCTTTGCACCCGACATATGCCTGTGAGGAACGAAAAAATTCGAGAAATTTCATTGTCCGGTGAGAGCCACCTTTTCCAAAATGGGTGTTTTCGGTCTGCCACTATTTAACAGTTTTGTGATGTTAGATTTTAATTATATTTTTATCTTATAAGCGAGGTTGCTTTGTTGTTTTTTCGTAATATTCTAATTGTAATTCTATTCGCTTTTATTATTCCCGGTGGTGTGTCGGCAGACAGCATAGTTGCAAAAGTTAATGGAGAGCAGATACTTGAGAGTGAACTTGAAGAGTTTACTGTCAACATACCTGAACCCTTTAAAAAAGCTTTTAAGAAAAAAGCATTGAGTAAAATTATAGATTCAAAAGTTTTTTATAATCTTGGGGTTGAGACCGGACTTGCAGATACCCATGAGTTTCAAAAGAAGATTGAAAAAGCCAAAAGGATGATGCTGGCAGAATTTTTTATTGAAAAAAAACTGAAATCCAGGATAAATGTGACGGATAAGGAAATAGATAATTTTTATCAAAAAAACAGAGCAAAATTCAGCTCCGGGAAAAAAATATTACCTGCACATATAATCTCAAGGGATAAAGAGCTTGCCGCGATAATAAAGCAAAAAGTGAATTCAAATAATTTTGAAAGAGTTGGCGCGGATCTTGCGAACAAAAGTCCGGATGTAAGTTTTCATAAACTTGGATGGATGGAAGCAGGCCGAGATAGCGGCAGAATGCCAAAGGCTTTTGAAAATGCGGCTTTTACCCTTAAAAAAGGAGAGATCAGCAAAATAGTTAAAACAAAAATGGGATATCATATTATTAAGGTTGCTGATATTAAATCAGGCTGGGAGAAAAATTTTAACCAGGTAAAAGACAAAATACAAAAACAATTGGCAGCACAAAAACTGAATCGTTTAAAACAGGAATATACCAATTCAGCTAAAGTGGAAATTATTTCAAAAGACTATAAATAATAAGATAGGGAATATTTTCGGTTTTATCGGAAATATTCCCAAACTTTAAATATAAATAAAAAAAAATTAGAGAGGAGGTGTTGTTTCCGGCAAATATTTTTGGCAGATAAATTTTTTATTTAATAATTTTGATGAATGGAGATTAAAAATGAAATCATATGTAAAAAATATTTTTTATCTGATAGCAAGCCTGGTTCTGGTTGCGGGTCTGTTTTTTACCCCTTCAGTATCAGCGGCACCAGATGAACAACCAGATTATTCAAAGGAATGGATAGACTATAAAAGTGCTTCTTTCCAGTCTGTAGGAGCAATCCCGCAAGTTACAGGCTATGCCGGGTTGTGGCACCAGACAAGCATCGATAATAAACAGAATGTGTGGTACTATGGTCAGGAACCAGACATGAATTTTGATACGGGCAAGAATTCAGGTACCCTTACAATGCAAATTGATCTTTCGTCTGCATCAAGTCCTACCCTGGATTTTGAACATAAATACCAGGGAGAAAGTACCACTGCCACATATGACAAGATGAAAGTAATGGTGGGTACTGATGTCCTGTGGAAACGTACGGCTAAGCAAAGTACAGATTCCACCGGAAGCTTTGGATGGGTAAATGAGTCCATTGATCTGAGCCAATATACCGGCGGTACAGTTACTATAACTTTTGATTTTGATTCTTATGATTCAGTTGCTAATACTGGTTTTGGATGGGCGATTTATAATGCCCAGCTTGGTTCTGCCGGTTCAGGCACAGGAACAGGCACAGGCACAGGCACAGGAATATTTGTCACGGGTTCCAATTTAAAAATCAACCAAATTGATAATGGTAATCATCCCGACGTTGATATGTATGTGACTGTATCAGATCTGACTGGAGGCTTTGTTTCAGGTCTTACTGCATCTAATTTCGGACTTAAAGAAAATGGCAACAATATTTCTCCTCTGACAGTTCAGCCTATCAGCTCCGGCGGTGCTGCATTAAGTATTGGTATTACAATTGACAAGTCCGGCAGTATGGGCATAAATGGAATGAATAGTGCTAAAACTGCTGTCAGCGATTTTATTAATATGAGTAAAGGCGCTCAGGATGAGTTTGGAATTGTCACCTTTGATTCAACTGTGACAACGCTTAAAAATTTTACTACGGATAAGCAGGATCTCATAACTGCTGTTAACACTATTACCGATGGCGGCTCAACAGCTCTTTATGATGCGATTTACCAGACATTGACATTGACCAGCAACCAGCCTGGTATTAAAGCTGTTATTGCATTTACAGACGGGCAGAATAATTCAGGCAGTAAATCCGAAACTGATGTTATTGATTATGCCAAACAACTTAATATTCCGGTCTATACTATTGGAATTGCAGGGGCTTCAAAAACGACATTAGAAAAGATAGCAAATCAGACAGGCGGAACCTATTCTGATGCTGATATTAATAACCTGTCAGCCGTCTATCAAGGGCTTCAGACAACTATTATGCAGCAGTATAAGATTAGTTTCCAGTCCAATGCCTCCCTGTCTGTTGATAGATGTTATGATCTTGAAGCAACACTTCCTGATGGAACCAAGTACACAATTTACGAATGTGTATATGGCTGTGCCACCTGTAATCCTCCGCTGATATCTTTACACGGTTATACAAAAGATATGCTTAAATCCGGAGGAGCCCCGTCTTTTGGTGGTTCTGTTTCAATAAAAGCTTTAGTAACCGATCCTGACGGCGATGCAATTGTCGGAGTAAATCTTTATTATAGAGCTTCCGGCTCAAGCAATACATATACAAAGCTTGAAATGGTTAACCTTTCTTCATCTGATACCACTCTTTATGAAGCAAGTGTTCCAGGATCCGACTATTCAGATCCGGGTATAGATTTTTATATAACCGCATCCGATGGAACCAATGTCAAGACATCAAAAGATTTTACCATAGGCACTGGTGGTACTTCCGGTTCCACCGGCAGTGTTGAGCAGATTTATATTATTGCTCCACAAAATAATAATACAATGAGTTATGGAAGTACAAGTGGTGCCCTTACTTTTAGTTTTACAAAGATTGCCAGTACATCCAAATATGTTCTTCATTTACAATTGAAAGATCTTTTAGCAGGAACTACTGTTCCGCTTCAGATTGAACTTATTCCCCCATGCTCAAGCACTGGAACAACAGGCGGCTCTTTCTGGAATCCAACAGGGACTACAAGCGGTTCATGTACTCCAACTCCTAATTTTACAGAAGTCCTGACAGGGGTTCAATATCTTGTTCAACTGGATGCTGCGGGATGGGATTCAATGGCTGCCTGGGATATCACCTGGGGTGTTGAGGCCTATGACAGCAGTGATGTGCTTATTGGTTCAACCTTTGATCAGCAGGTTGCTGCCAAGTATGTCAATGCCCTTAAATTCATTGCAAGTACAGCAATTGCGCTCACCAGTCCTGCTCCCGGATCTACACTTCTTCAGACTGATTCAGCACCCGTATTTAAGTGGGATCTTTATTCAGGTGTAGCAGCGTATGAACTGATTCTTGCCCGTGTGAGCGGCGCTTCCTTTGACCCGGTTATTCCTTTCCCGGGCCAAACCCTGAATCTTCTCACAATGGATAGTGCAACCTGGCAGACAATGCCGACAGGTCAATGGTATTGGACCGTTTTTGGAAAGGATTCCTCGGGCAATGCCATGCCGGCTAGTTTCACAATTTTTGATTTTGAAGTTCAATAATTTCAAAAACCCATGAGCCCTGATGGGCTCATGGGACGTGAATTTAAGAAAACTATGAATAAAGAGAACCTGGAGAGCAGGCTAAAGTTCCTGCTTTTCAGGTTTTTTCATTTGGACCCTCAAATTCATTGCAAGTACTGCAATAGTACTCCATGTTCTAACTGCTAAACCCCATGACCGTGATGCAGCAGCAGTTGCGGCTCCTATCAAAGAGCATGTAGCTATAGGGCATCCAGCCGGTAATAATGTCAAGTGGTGTGGTGAAGTATGGAAAACAATCGTAAATTTACGCTCCACAAGGACAGATCTTGATATTTATGTGTTTGATTGTGATTGTGATTGTGGTGTGGGACTGATTAAGAAAGCAAAGCCCAAAAACACGTTAAACATTTCACTTGAACTGATTCAAAATATGGAATACGATGACTCAACTCGCGAAATATCGGGGTTAGTTGCATATAGAGCAGAGCTGTTGAATCTAAAAAAACCTGAATATCTATATGATTATTTATTGTCATAATTTGATTTGGTGCGAAGATTGGTAGCACGGAAGAAAACTAATAGGAGATCAATGAAGGAAATGGTTAAAAATATACTCAAAAAAATAATGCCTTATAGACTGAAGTCGGGTATTAAAAAATATATCCTTCAACGTAAAATTAAAAAAAATTATTTTCAAGCTCGCAATTGGGTAGATTTTTATTCCGAGGAGCAAACGGACTTTTTTGCGAGTGATACATCTTCATGTGATGGTTCAAATCCTTTGAGGAGATATTTTGATGCACATACTGAAGGCAAGGGAATTCATAAATGGTTGCATTATTTCGAGATATATCATAGATACTTTAATAGGTTTATCGGGAAAGAAGTTCATGTGGTGGAAGTAGGTGTTGCGGGAGGCGGCAGCTTGGATATGTGGAAAAGCTATTTTGGTGGGGGATGCAAAGTTTATGGGGTGGATATACATAAAGAATGCAAGAAATTCGAAGACGATGCTACCAAAATATTTGTAGGGGATCAGGGGAATCGTGATTTTTGGAAAGCATTCAAGGCGAAAGTGCCCGCAGTTGACGTCTTTATTGACGATGGATCCCATAAACCGGAAGATCAAATAGTGACAATAGAGGAAATGTTACCTCATATAAAACCAGGGGGAGTATATTTGTGTGAGGACATTCACGGTGTCTACAATCCATTTACTGCCTACATATGTGGCTTTATTGACAAATTAAATGGCATGAAGTTTCGATTACCTGGGCACTATTTCGAAGTGGTTCCTTCGGCAATGCAAAAGTATGTTTATGCGATTCATTCATATCCGTTTGTCACTGTTATTGAGAAAGCGGGTATACCCTTAAATACTATTAGTACACAGATCAAAGGGACACAAGGCCCACCGTATTAAAGTGAATGCTGAAAATAGGGGTCAAGCCTTGAATCTAAACTTTTTTAGAAACCTAAGCCGTCTGACTCCAAAGACATACTTCAGTTTCGAAAAGTGTCGACTTATAAATGAAGGCAGTCTTATGTAGTTTTAAGCTTTTTGAGGAATTATCAAAAATGTCGAACAAAGTGATCATTGTTGCTGGAAATGGCTTTAGCGGACTTATTAATGAACATACATCGTCTCCTTCAATCATCGAAACGATACAGGACATATATACCCCTTTATCCATCAATGGGAAGACTGTTGAAAAGCTAAGTCACCTGAAAAAAGTCATCCATGAGAGCAATGCTGGAAAAGATATTAGAAAGGTTGAAGATAAAAATATCTCTAAGATCACTCAAGTTACCAACCTTAACGGAATTGTTTTGTATAATTATTTACAGCAAAAAGGATTTTCACCTATTGTAATTAATGATTTTGAGGAAGATTATTCGCTTTTCGTTAACACACTAAAAGAAGAATTATTAGCGATTGTAATATCTACAACCTTCATTCCTTTTAAGCAGCATTTAACTTTTATTGTAAATGCTATACGTCAAATGACCACAACAGTTCCGGTTATCGTGGGCGGTCCCATGGTTCATCTGAGCTTTTCAATTTTTCAAGATCATAGAGCATATACTGACCGTGAAATACTAAAAAAATTATATCTCTTTTTTGAGTTAGATAAAGATATTGACTACTATATTTTTGACCGTTATGGATTAAAAACACTTGCCCTCTTGTTAAGAAAGCTAATTCAAAAACAAGATGTTGCAAGTGTTCCAAACCTTGGCGTAACTACAGATAATGCAATTTACTTCACCCAACATCGTCCTGAAATACCTGATATTGCAGATGAGTTTATTAACTGGAATAAAGTGCCAGATACTCTATTGAGAGATACAGTTTCGTTACGAGGTTCATTCGGCTGCCCATTTAAATGCAAGTTTTGTAATTTTTTCTTTTTCAGTCCTCAAATGATGATCAAACCCAGAGATATGTTGATGAAAGAGCTTGATCAATTATCTTCCCGGAGGTCAGTCAAGCATATTTCTTTCGTAGATGACAATATGCTGTTAAACCACAAAGAGGTTGAGACCTTTTGCCAGGATTTTATTGACAACGACTATCCATTTACCTGGTCAAGTTTTATACGTCCAGACTCTATTAATAAAAATAACATTAAACTACTCGCAAATTCTGGTGCAAATTTATTGACTTTCGGTGTGGAATCTGGGGACAGAGTTATTCTGAGCAATATGAACAAGAAAGAGAATCTTGATCATACACTGGCGGTTATAAATGGGCTTGGAGAATCAAATATTTCAACTTCTACAACGCTTTTGGTGGGATTCCCTGGAGAAAGCAGTGAAACTGTAGGCAATACCATTGACTTTTTAAATCAGTACAAAAGTTCTGGAACTGCCCTTCATTGGTTCTCCCCATTTATTTTTATGATGCTGCCAAAAGTAAGAATCGAAGAAGAGAAAGAAAAATATGGCTTGGAGGGATTTATTTTAAACTGGAAGCATCACACTATGGATTCGCTGGAAGCGGCAAAACAATTAAAGCGTTTAATGCTGGAAGTCACTGACGTTTTTTATCCGTATTCTAACGAGCATCTATTTGCAGATCAAATATTGAGTGTTTCACCTCTCGATGCGATTAAAGTCATTAAATTAACTTCAGAACATGTAAAGAATCAAATCCATTATAAAAAGGATAATCATTCGCAATGGACGAAAAGAAACAAGTTTATTGTTCAGCAAATTAGTGAGATTCTTGCTTGAGAAATAACACGCATTGCCCTAAGATTTAAAAAAATAATAGTATCTTTTACAGCTCTCATAATTATTTTTAATAATAATTATAATAAATCCGCATCAGCCATAGTGTAATAAAGACTTTTAGATACCCAGTTAATAGTCATTTCAGGATCAAATACCCTTACAGTTGGTATTATCCCAATAGGCTCTGTAAAAGATTTAAAATAAATTGATTTTAATAAATCAATCATAAAATGATTAGAAGGTAACCATGTTTCAATAATTTCAATGTGTTGATCATACAATACTTTTACAAATTTTGTAAAAAAATCATTCACAACTTCAGCAGAAGATGGAAATAACATATCTACAATACTTACCTTTTTATTATCTTTACGAGATAATATAACATAAGCTTTTAAATTACCCGATATAAAATTTTTATAAACCCAGATTTCATATTTATTAAAAGGGTGTTTCATAAAGCGCCAGTTCAAAAATTTTGCATCTCTTATGACAGATAAGGGATAAAATGTATGGTAATTATTCCACAATTTATCAAAAGAAGAATCAATTTTATTAACTTTTTTGATTTTAAAACCAAATTTTGTTTTTTGAGCTTTTTGATTTGTTAATAAATCAGATGTGTGTAATTTTAAATAACACACACTTGGTTTGATTTTCTCATATTTTAAATATTTCTCTCCAATAGCAAAGTGATATTTGCCTGGAAAGCCATATAAAATTGACGATCTCTCAGGACATCCAAAGTAATCAAAGAAAGCATTTGCAGAATGTATAAATAAACCAGTTTTCCTATAATCAGGATGAGACATTATATCCATAAGCTGAGTTATTTCAATTAATTTACCTCCAAAATTTGCAAAATATGGAATTCCTCCATACATCACACATACAAGATTATCTTTATTTATACAAAGAAGAATATTTTGATTAAAAGGATTGTCTATATATTTCCATTTCCATATAGGAATAGGCATATCTTTGTCAAATGCAACTTTCCATAAAGATAAAACTTTGTTTTCATCTTTTTCATTAAAAGGCCTGATAATAAATTTGTCATTATTTATTACTATAGTTTTTTCCATTTCCAGATATTCAAATCCCCTTTAATTTTATTACGTATTCTGCCAAAATAATTTCCTTTAGAAAGACGCTTCCATACATCATCAGAAAACTTAAAGACATCTCCTTTAAAAGGAGCTTGTGCAAAAGGAACAAAATAAGGATTTACACCAAGTTCAAAAAATTTTTCTTTAGATCTAAAATCTTTATTTACTTTAAAAATAGGTGCTTCTGATAATTCACCAAGATCTTCAATTTCAAAATCATCAACCCAACTTTTATCAGAAGATAGGGTTAAAGAGTCTAATTCATTGTAGTATTTATTTAAAAAAGATTGATGAGCTTCAGACATATACCCTGATTTTGCCTGATCTACAGAAGGAGCCTGGTCGTAATAATGAACGCACTGGGCATCAGGTACACACAAAGGATTTATGCCATCTAAAACAGCACTAATACAAAGATCTGTATCTTCAAAATACAAAAAAAACCTATCATCAAAAATTTTCCCACCACGTGATATTATCCAATCTTTTTCAATTAAAATACATGCACCTGAGAGAAAAGGTTCAAAAAAAGGCTTTTTAGACTCCCAAAATCTTTCATGCCTCATTATCCAATTAAAAGAGAATATATGTGCATCAATTCTATATTTTGCAGAATATTGATGCCCTGCATGAAGCCATGCACAAGAGCCCGTTGCAGGAGGAATTCTGAATAAATGTTGATCATCCAAAAAAAAACGGGGACCAACTATAGGCGTTTTGTGTTCTTTTGCTGCATTCAAAAGATTTTTTATACAGTTATCAGAAAACCTCATGTCTGGATTAACAAGTAAAATCCAATCTGTGTCAATATATTCAATTGCCTGATTAATTGCTGCGCCAAATCCAATGTTTTGATCGTTAATTATCAAACTTAAGTAATCTAAAGAAGATAATATTGTATTAAAATTATCATTCCCAGTTAATTCTTTACAATTGTCAATTACGACAATTCTACTTACAAGCTTATTATTTTTGAGATCCTCAATAAGAGAGGGTATATAAGAAGCAGTGTAATAATTCACAATAACAGCGCTAACACTCATTTTTTTACCCTAATAATAAACTCATTAGTTTTTAAAGAATCTTCATCTCCATAACCTGATCTACACATTGTCTTAATGAATTTTTCTCCTTCTTCTGTAGGGGGTACTTTTTCTTTTTGGAAAACATCAATAAAAAATCCAGTATCTTTTAAAGCCTGTTTGATTGAATACTCAGTAAACCAACGTATATGAGTAATACACTGCAAACCAACTGGTATATATTCAAAATTTCCTTTAAGCAAATCTTTTACAATTGACCAATGTCCTGTATTTGGGAGACTTGTAATTAGGTATCCTCCTTTTCTAAGAAGTTTGCCAAAGTTTTTTAACATCTCCCATGGGTTGTAAAGGTGCTCAATAACGTCTCCACAATTTATTAGATCAAATTTTTTATCAATATTTAAATCTTCAATTTTTGATACAATAATTTCATCATAATAATTTTTTGCAATATCAGCCATTAAAGAATTTGATTCAACACCTGTCAAATATATTTCAGGCCTTAATACTTTTATTCTTTTTCCATATCCACCTTTAGCACAACCAACATCAAGAATATTTCTGATATTTTCAGGAACAAGATTAATAAGATCTTCCCTTGGTGTATTATAATAGTTGCCAAAACAGTGAATAAGGGCAGATTTATCAACTAAAATTTTTTTATTATCTGTAAATTTTGTTATATTTCCTAAAAGTTCATGTAACGTTATAGTGGATTCCCTAATGCTTTCAAGTATTTTTTTAGGAAAAAGTACGCAAGCTGGATCTAATCTGTCAACAAAAATTAGGTCATCACTATAATTTACAACCTTTTGTTTTGCTATTTCAAGGTATGTTGAAAGGTTTATGTAAGGTATATTTAAACTTACCATCTGATCTGAAAAACTGGTTTCATTATAGACAGGACCACATATAAGATCTAATTTTTCTACTCTATTTTTCAATTTGTCAATAGCCACAGGAGATAACACCAATTCAGGATTTGTGACTAAAACAATTACATTTGATTTGGCTTTTATCTGAATTTGTTTTAAACTTTGTTCAGGAAAATAGTCAGTAAAAAAACATTCATCAAAAAAAACTTTGCAAAGTTTTTTAGATGTTTTTCTACAAAACTTGTATGAGAATTCAGTTTCTTCAATTCTTAAAGCTTTTGAAACAGGCCAGAAAATATGAATTGAACTTTTCATTATTTTAAGTTAATTATCCAGTTTTTTAAATTGCTGAAAACCATTACAGTTTATTTTTTCAGCCTGAAAACCATTTAGTTTAATTATTTTTGTATCAAGAATAATATCTCCTCCCCATACATGATAATCTGCACATAGCTTAAGAGATTTTATATTTCCACGTTCATGTAAATTCCTATATTTTATAATCTCAGAGCTTTTGTTATATATATTTTTAATAGAATCTTTTTCAATATTTCCTAAAGGCACATTCATCCATATATCCTCACAACAAATTCAATATCTCTTTTGTATGAAACTACCAATTGTTGATAGAATAAAGGGCATGGCCTAAAAGTAACATTAGAGCTATCTTCCCAAAGACGTCTTGATCCAATAGATCTAAATTCTGAAATCATTATTGTATTTTCATAAGGAATCCATTTTTCTACATAATCTTCAGATTGATCTAAATTTTTTGGATAACCCACCATATTAAAATTTAATAAGGGAAATTTACTGTTTTTTAATTCCTTTTCCTTGATTAACCTGAAAATATTTTTTCAATAAGTTTTAGATCAGCACTAACTCTAAAAGAATCATGTGTTTCAAGGATTACTCCATCTATGTAAAATTTACAACCAAAAAATGCCCCCCCTTTTATAAGCCAATTTTAATCAAGCAGCATAGCATTTGTCATAAATTCTTTTGTTAAATGGGGCACTTTAGATGCTTTTGTTAAAAGTTTTCCCATACTTAGGATATACAACCGCACACAGTGAAGGCAGTTTCGACTGTGGGGTGTCGAAAGATACCTTACCAATGTTTGAGTCGGATGAGGTGAAAGTCTCACGTCAGGTGACGGTATTACTCCGGCGATTAAATATATGAATCAAGCCGTATAGGAAATTGTCGGGTACTTGAAGTAATTTTTTACCTGGCCCGGCATCTTTTTTTATTTTATGGTTTTTATCAGGATATTATTTTCATAAAAAAAAGTAGAAAATAAGAGTTGTCCTTATTGACAAATCAATCTAAATTCTATTATTAATGATTAGTACTTAGTAAATTCGGACAAAAGCAGTACTTTCGAAAAATTGGAGTAAAAATTTATGGATTAAAATCAATAAGTATTGTTGAATTGCAATATTTGTTTCTAAAATTAACTTTCGGATTATGCCGGAGCAAACACAAACAATATCTTTTTGAGCAACTTAAAGGAGAATTCTCATGATCAATCAACGTAAACGATTTGGATGGCCCTATGTGTCAGGGTAGTTGTCGCCTCAATTGAACAAAAAAGTTTACAATTTGATAGGGCGATAGAGAGGTTACATGATAACAGAATATTCACCGGAGTTTAAAGAATCACTGCTGCAAAAAATC
>Ga0233441_1002304_pt1 | contig 14454 bp, 20 predicted proteins | sample SI_123_September_4_FD_182781 | JGI IMG/M metagenome (GOLD analysis project Ga0233441, IMG submission 182781) | Seawater microbial communities from Saanich Inlet, British Columbia, Canada - SI_123_September2016_135_MG | ecosystem: Environmental > Aquatic > Marine > Inlet | place: Canada: British...
TCTTGACGGTTTTTAGACCAAAGCGTCCGATTCATTTCCGTTATCACTGTCCGAATGAAACTGTCATGGGTGTCCGAACTGAAGTGTCATAGGTGTCCGATTTGCTCCGTTTTTTGCAATTACAGCAGCAAGTTCCATCATGTCATAAGAAGGTAAAATGTTAAAGTGTATCAATATGGATTCTACTTGATTGTTAAGTAGTGTAGTTACTTGATTTATTCCAGTGTTTATATCCTTGGATTTTATTATATTTATATATCCAGATATTGTATTATCAAAGCATAATAGATCGTCATGGCTAAAACAGATGTCACCATCTGCATTATTAATCATATTATTACGCAGTGCATTTATTGCAATATTGATTTCTTGGTTCTCATGCTTGCATATTGAGTCTTTTAAAATTTCTAAAAATTTACTTGTAGAAATTTTATTTTCTTGAGTTGTCATTGTAGTATCTCTCCTCTTGAATTAATAGAAGAAGTGTATAAAATGAATCCGACATCTTTATGTCTGTTTAAAATATTTAAATTTCCTCTAAAAACTTTTGACAATTTTTAACAACAAAGTTCTTCACACTTGTAGGTGAGATGACTTTTATGTGTGGCATCCAATACTGCACTATAGAAGTTATCTCTCTTTGATGAGTAATCATCAAGCTAATGTCACAACTACCATCTTTATACTCACTTATAACTCTTTGTGATTTACTAATAGGTTTGCGTTTGAGTATCTTCGCTGCATGTTTATCTAAAAAAAGTATCACTTCAAAAGCATCGGTAGTTGTATTAAACCAGATATTTATAGCATTATCTAAAGTAGTCTCAATTGTATCATCAAGAATAAACTTTATATTAAGAATCACAGTATCACTTAGGCTTTTCAAATGATATTTTTTAAGTGTATCGTTTCTTGCATCAAGTGCTATGAGATACCAAAATCCTTCAAAATTTGCTACTCGTAAAGGTTTGAGTTTTATTTTTAAATCATAAGTTCCAAAGTCGTAACGACACTCAATCTGTTGATTATTTTTAATCGCATTTTCTAAAGTCGCTATATCATTTATATTGGAGCTTATATCTTCTAAGTTTAGCTTGGCATAGATAGGATTGAAGTCACTGTTTTTTATCTTAGAGAGCATTTTTTTAGCTTTTATGGAAAACTTTGAGCCAAGTCCATCTGTCATTTTATCGAGAATATCAAGAATGATTGTGTCTTCGATAGATTTAGCTTTTTCTATTTTAAAGCCCTGTTGCATTTTCCATCGGCGTTTATCTTGATAAATAGGATAAAGTGTCACTAAACGCTCATTAAAATCTCTTTGAACTGTTCTATCACTTACATTAAACTCTTGGGCTAACTCTTTTACGGAAAGAGCTTCACCTTCATTAAGTCTAGCGATAATGGTGTTAAGTCTGGTTAGTGTTTTATCGTAGTCTTGTTTATATGCCATTTGATTTTTCTATAAATTTTTGTATAAAAATAGCAAAATCATCTGCATATTTTTCAAGTTCTCCATCACACATTTCAAGGTATGCAATTTCTGTTTCTTTTGCTTTAAATCTTGGATTTTTTGTGAGTTTTATATCAGTATCAGATAAAGAAGTAATAATATTTCCACAAATTTCACTGTTCATCTGTTTATCTGTGGAAGTTGAATATTCAATCAATCTAAGTCTATAGCTCTCATTTCCTTTTTTCCCTATTCTTTTAATTTTTATGAAAAATTGTGTTTTCTTTTCTATATTTAAAAAAGTCCACCATGTATCCCATAGTTTCCCATTCTTTGTATACCGAATCAAATTTTCATTTGGTTTCAAAATTATATTTTTGATTGACTTGATTAATTCATATTGAACAAATCCTTCTTTTAAGTCATTACAGTCCCAGTCATGTAAAGTCTTTTTATTTCCTGATTCAGTATACAATTTGTTATAAAATTCTCGTGTTAAATAATCGAAAAAATTATGTAAAATTACATTAGAAGTTTTATTTATATATGGTTTTAAAAAATCATATATCCATTTAGCATCAAGAATCATATATTGAGCTTCATAAGTTAATTTTTGATCTTTTTCAGTAAGGTGACCTGTTTTAAAAAATATTTTTATACTTTGACTTTTAATTTTATCGTTGTACCTTTGAAGCTGATTACTATGTGGTTCTGTCCATGTTTTATCTTCAATAATAAAAGGTATTATGTCTCCATTTTTATCGGTTACCTCAAAATAAACATCTATTTTATGATGTTGTTGTATTATTTTAATTGATGTGATTTCTAAAATAGGTAATTCATTATTTAAGAATAAATCATTATAACCATCATACAGTTGTGTAATAAAGTCAATAGATAATTTCTTGAGTATAGAGTCCTCAGTGTTATCATACCAACTAACCATTAAGCTTATGAAAGCATCTTGGCTTAATTCTGATGTTGCATAATCAAATATATTTTGAGACATTTTTTTCATAATTAATCCATTTTATTAAATTAAAATATTATACCATAGCAAAACCAGACACAAAGCCTTCGACTTTATCCTATACAATTCTAAAAAAAAGGAAGTGCAGATGGATAATATTAAGATACAAGAGATAGCCGATGAGTTAGGTTTACAGAGTAAAGAACTTGTTGAAAAAGTACAACATCTTTATGAAAATGTAAAATCTTCTTCAAGTAGTGTTACAGAACAAGAAGCACAGGAAATATTTGAGATACTTTTATCTGGGACATCGGATAAGACAAAGAAGCCTAAGAACAGTTTGCATGACAACATCAACTTATTCTTCTCACATAAGAAGATAGATATTAAAATGCTTGAACAACTCACAAAAATATATACTAAAGACGATACCGAAGACTTTTTAATTGCAAGTTTTAATTTTAGTGAACACTCCATAGTTAAAATACTTGTTTCAGGACTTATAAATTTAGACATTAAGGAATATATTTCTAAAAATACTAACACTAAAGAGCTAGTTAAACTCATGAAAAACATGCATAAAGTTTTAGATGATGTCGAGTTTGAAGACTCTGGTGATAAAGACCCACTACAAAAATTAAAATACTACATCGAGTCAAATGAACCTGAAATAGTTTATTTAGAAGGTGTGACATTTTCAGAGTATATAAAACACCAAAAGGCATTTGAATTTATAAGAAAACATTCACAAAGTGGTGTAAATTTTGTAATTGGTTTTGTTCAGATTTCTGAAGTTCAAGAGCAAGTGTTATATGATTATTTTAGTACAAAGGTTGCATAAGATGGAAAAGGTTTTAAAGTTTAATTTTTCCTCTGATGATAGTGAAGGGGTAGATTATAAAGTAGCACTCAAGAATTTAGGTGTTTATCATGAATATTATTTAAATGGTGAATACAAAGAAATTAATATTGTCAATATTCCTCAAGATAAGTTTGAAACATATATGAAAATATTTGAACATATTGCAAAGGGTGGTAGGTTAGTCTATAAAGCTGGTAGTATTTTTGGAGCTAAAAATCTTTCACGAAAGTTAGAACTGAACAATAACAGAAAAATTCTTTTTGATTTTAAACATACTATTCATGCTTGTTTTGGGAACACCAGCGATTCAATGCATAAAGAAAAAGAGGTAGCTTTACTTGTTTTAAATGAAAGAAGCAGTTTCTTATAAAATTATAAATTGGGACTAATACTATAAAAAGGAAAAAAACATGTATAAATTGTTATTAGAAGAACATAACTATATTCAGGGAGCTAGAATTATCGTGCTTGGTATTGGTAATAGCGGTTGCAATATGCTAGAACATATGAGTGAAAAAAATATTTTCGGAATAGATACTCTAATGATTTATACTAATGCAGAAGTGCTTTTAGAGAATACTTCTATACCTAAGATACAAATTGGTTCTAAACTTACAAAAGGTCTTGGTGCAGGAATGAAACCAGCTGTTGGTAAAGATTCTGCAATTGAAAATCATGATGAGATTAGAAATGCTTTAGAAGGTGCTGATATAGTCTTTATCTCTACTGGTCTTGGCGGTGGCACAGGAACAGGTGCCGCACCAATAATTGCTTCAATTGCCAAAGAGATAGGTGCTTTAACAATTTCTATAGTTACTATACCTTTTGGTTTTGAAGGTAAAAAAAGACTCAAAATCGCAGAAGCAGGTCTTGAAGAACTTAAAAAAGAGAGCGATTCTATTGTTGTTATTCCAAATGACAAGCTTCTTTCTATCATTGATAGAAAACTTGGAATGAAAGAGAGCTTCAAAATAGTAGATAGTGTACTAGCACAAGCTGTTAGTGGAACATCTGGTGTTATCCTTTCAAATGGAGATAATGATATCAACCTTGACTTCGCCGATTTACAAACTGTAATAAGTCATAAAGGTATGGCACTTATGGGTGTTGGTGAACATGAGGGTGATAATGCCGCTTATGAAGCTATTAAAGCTGCTATTGGGTCTCCATTACTAGACAATATGTCAATCAATGGTGCGATGGGTGTCCTAGTACACTTTACGATGCATCCAGACTTTCCAATTATGGAAATTAATAAAGCGATAAATGTTGTTCATGAGAGTGCTGGTGAAGATGCAGATATTTTTTTTGGAACTTCTACTGATGAAAGTTTTTCTGAAGACTTTGTGAAAATCACTATTGTCGCTACTGGTTTTGAAAAAGAACTAACTTACAATGAGAACTTTATCAGCGAAGTATCACATCCTCCTTTAAAGATTAAATTTCCTCCTAATTATAGAAATAGGAAAAATATAATCGATGTTTATAATATTAAGAATGATACTGATGTAGTTATTGAAGCCCGTATTACAGAAGTGAAAAAAAATATTGATGGAACTTTGTTTTATATTATAAAACTACAAGATAGTACAGGTAGTATTGAATCTTGTATATCTATGAGATACTACACTGATGATATTGAGAAATTTGATTTAAAAGCAAGTAATAATAAGGTTTATATCATAAATCTACATTGTGTAATTTCAAAAAAATATCCACTTCCATTATTGTTTATAAATAATATTAAGAAACTGGATATTCCTGCCTACATGATTGGAACTATGATTTAAAAAAATATGGAGAGTATCACTATGAATAAAAATACAGATTTATATAAACAAGCCAAAGAGATAATTGTATCAAACAACAACTACTCAGTCAGTTTCTTACAAAGAAAACTTCAGGTAAGCTACAACAGAGCAAGTGAATTAATGCAAATGCTTCAAAAATCTGAAGCTAAAAAAATCACAATTATTGGCATTGGTGGAGCTGGTGGGAATGTTGTCTCCTTTATGCACGACAAAGAGATAAAAGGAGTTAACTTAATCTCTATCAATACAGATGCCAAAGGTCTAGTATATGCAAAAGCTCATAAAAGATTACAAATAGGATTAGATCTTACTCAAGGTCTTGGTACAAATATGTGCCTATCTTTAGGTAGAGAAGCTGCGATTGAGAGTTACGAAGAGATAAAAACTACTTTGCAAGGTACTAGTATGGTGTTTTTAATTGCTGGGCTTGGTGGAGGAACTGGAAGTGGTGCCACTCCTGTTGTTGCAAAGTATAATGAACCCCTAAAACAGAACCAGTAAAATCAGTTTTCTTATTTCTAAAAATGATAAAAAGTAGGGATAAAAAGATGAGTGTAAAATAAGTTCCAAAAAGTGTAGGTTTTGGAACTTTCTCTAAGTTTCAAACTAAATTGTTGAACAATGATATTTTTTTAATGACTATCGGCTAATGACACTAAACTCTGAACGGTCTAATCTTTAACCTTCGTGTTTCATCTCTTTCTCTCGAAATGTCTGTGCTATCTCTCGTGTTTGTTGTAGTTTTATCATCAAATCATCAAAGAGTTCAAAAAACATGTCATCAAGATTAAAAGTTCCATCTTCATTGACCATTGTATTTTGCATATTATTTAGAGCTGATTCCATTTGCATTACGGTTATTCCTGGGTTTCCTGCCATTGTTCTTTCCTGTTTAAAGATTAGTAGAGCTTTAAGTCTCTTGATTAGTTACGAGGGAGAAAAGAACTTACTAGATTATAAGCTACAATCACACATAAAATTTACAAGGTGAGTAATTATGCCAAAAAATCAATTAATATTTGAAGAACTAAATGTTTTAGGAGAGTATCTTGAACCATGTAGTCTCGATCCACTTACAGGTTTTCATAGAACTGGAACTTGTCAAGTAACACCAGATAACAAAGGGCTTCATGCTGTTTGTATTTATGCAACAGAAGAGTTTTTAGCATATTCTAAAAGTGCAGGAAATGATCTTTCAACACCTCTCCCTCAGTATAACTTCCCCGGAGTTAAGCCAGGACAGAGCTGGTGTCTTTCAGGTGGACATTTCGCAGCGGCTGTTAAAAATGGGAATGCTCCTCAAATTTTTATTCATGCAACACACCAAGCTATTTTACAGCTTGTAGATTTAGAAACACTCAAAAGTCTTGCTATAGATCTTTAAAAAACTTCTCTGCTTTTTTTGTCAAAGAAGAAATAGGCGAGAGAGCAAGTTTCTCTACATCTATCCAAATGACTTCCTCGTTCACTTCCTCAACCCTATAAAGATTTACCTTTAGTCTATACTTGGTATAGGCATGTTTAAAGCTACCAATCAAATCTTCTTCTATTGGTTCAACACTTGGAAGTACGTACATATCTTTATACATTTTTTTGGTTGATACTTGTAAAGCAATTTTCCCATTTTTAATGTAAACGCCATAAAATAGTTCTAAAAACTCATACTCTTTTTTCTTTGTTTGTGTATAGAGTTCAGGGCTACTCTTTCCTAGACATTTTTTCTCAAGTGGACACTCTTGGCAGAGTGGATTTTTTGGTAAACAAACAAGTGAACCTAAATCCATGAGTGCTAGATTATGATGTCTTGACTCATTGTTATTTACAAACTCTTTAGCATGTGACCAAAGAGTCACTTCTTTAGGTTCAAGTAGAGAAAAGAATCGTTTTATAACTCTTGCTATATTTGTATCTACCACAGGAATGTTTTGCTCATGCCCAAAACTACAGATAGCACTTGCAGTATATCTACCTATTCCTGGTAGTTTCATGAGTTCTTCTTGCGTTTTAGGGAGAGATTCTGGACAAGCAATAGCTGTTTTATGTAGATTCCTAGCCCTTGAGTAATAGCCCAAACCACTCCATGCAGATAAAACATCTTCTTGTGGGGCAGAGGCAAGAGACATAAGAGTAGGATACTTCTCTAAAAACTGAGGATAGTACTCTTCTAAAACGCGACTGACCTGCGTTTGTTGTAGCATAATCTCGCTGAGGTAGATATGGTACATATTGTCTGTATTTCTCCATGGAAGGTCATGTCTACCATGATTTACATACCATTCTTGAAGTTTATTTTGAGAGAGTTTGAAATTATTCATATATGTGATTCACTCTTCCTAAAAATAAATATGCTATAGTCTAGGAAAATATTATAGTACAAGAGTATAAATCGATGAATAAGATAGATGACATAACAATACCTGAGCTTGAGATATATAGTACATTAAGAGAGTCTGCGTTTAGAGAAGATAGAAGTTTTATAGCAGATTCACCCAAGGTTGTGAACCTTCTTTTAGAGAGTGACCTAGAGATTAAGAGTATGCTTGCAACACAGGAGTACTATGATGAGTTCTCTACTCTTGTAAATACTAAAGAAATTCCTCTAAAATACCTCACAACTAAAGAAGAGATGAAAAAAATAGTCGGACATAAGATACATCACAACTGTATGATGCACGGTATTCGTCCAGATGATGTTAGTCTCGAGTCCTTAGATGATGCGATACTCCTTCTTGATGGTATAACTTCTGCTGAAAATGTAGGTTCAATTGTACGCAGTTGTTCAGGGCTTGGGGTAACCTCTTTAGTTATTGCCGCGCAAACGCCACACCCATTTAACCGACGTGCTCTTCGCGTCTCTATGGGACACTCAAAGATGATGAAAACACATATACATGAAGATATAAAAGAGAGTATTAAGCATTTGCAAAAGAGTGGTTACCGCGTTTATGCAGCAGAAATAAGTGAAAATTCAGTAGCTCTAAGTAATGTGGAAGTAGCAAAAAAATGGGTACTTATAATGGGACATGAGGGAAGAGGAATAGCACCAGATATTTTAGAACTTTGTGATGAGGTTGTAAGTATAGAGATGCAAGAGGGTGTTAACAGTTTTAATGTTTCAGTTGCAGCCTCTATAATTATGTATAAGTTTCAAAATTCCTAAATTTAGTTACTAAAATAAACAAAACCCTTGTAGATGGATTATGCTAAGTAATGGTATAATCATAAAAAAGATAAACATATGAACTTCTCAGAGCTCCCTCTAGAACCAGCAATGGTGGAAACCCTCGATGCATTAGGCTACAAGCAAACAACACTTATTCAAGAAGAGGCACTTCCTCTTATACTTGATGGTAAAGATGTCATTGCTGAGGCAAAGACAGGAAGTGGGAAAACTGCTGCGTTTGGTATAGGACTCCTCAGTAAACTCGATGTAAAAAAGTTTCGTGTTCAGTCTCTTGTTATGTGTCCAACACGTGAACTTGCTGACCAAGTGGCAAAAGAACTTCGTCGAATAGGACGCTTCAAACATAACATCAAAATTCTTATGCTAACAGGTGGGGAGTCTTTTGGAAAACAGCTTGGATCGCTTGCGCATCAGGCACATATCATCGTTGGTACTCCTGGTCGTATTTTAAAACACTTAAACAAAGAGAGTTTAGACCTTTCAAACTTAGATATGCTAGTTCTTGATGAAGCCGACAGAATGCTAGATATGGGTTTTATAGAAGAGATAGACAATGTCCTCGCGTTTATTCCAGAGAAACGCCAGACATTACTTTTTTCGGCAACATACGATAATGCAATCCGGACTATTAGTAAGAGAATTCAAACAGATGCCGTGAGTGTAAAAACAACAAGTACTGAGCTTCCAAACCAAATAAAAGAACAGTTCTATGCAACACAAAACAAAGAAGAAACTCTTATAAAGATACTCTCAGAGTTTAAACCAGATAACGTCATTGTTTTTACTAACACTAAAATAGAATCAAAAGAGTTAGCTGAGAGTTTACAATCAAAAAAGATTGATGCACTGGCTATTCATGGGGATTTAGAACAGTATGAAAGAAATGATGTTTTAGTTCAGTTTGCTAACAAATCAACACCTATTTTAGTGGCAACAGATGTTGCGGCACGTGGACTTGACATAAAAGAGTTGAGTATGGTTGTTAACTATGACATTCCTCATGGTAATGAAACATATACTCATAGAATCGGACGAACAGGTAGAGCAGGAGCAGACGGTATAGCCATTACTTTATACGGTTCTTTTGAGAGTGATAAGGCTGATGAGTATCAAAACGGCTCAAGAGAATTTTTAGATGAGAGTTGTCTTAAGGGCAGTACCAACTTTGAGTTAAAACCACAGTTTGTTACCCTTGTTATTGAAGGGGGAAAAAAAGATAAACTTCGAGCGGGAGACTTGCTTGGTGCTTTAACTGGAGACGCTGGACTTGATGGTAGTAGCATCGGAAAGATAGATATTTATGATAGACAGGCTTATGTTGCCATAGAAACAAGATTCATTGAAAAAGCACAAAAAAGCTTGCATGATGGAAAGATAAAAGGGAAAAAGTTTAGTGCTTGGATTTTATAGATTATTATTTATATTTAGCATGACTTTGTTGTTAAACGCAGGGGAGAATAAGATGAGTATTTATGATTTTAATGTTTTAGACATTGATGGAAAGAATGTTTCAATGTCCAAGTATAAGGGCAAGGTTTTACTGATAGTAAATGTGGCAAGTGAATGTGGTTTTACTCCTCAGTACAAGGGCCTTGAAGAACTTTATAGCACACATAAAGATGAGGGTTTTGTAGTACTTGGTTTTCCATCAAATCAGTTTAGAGAACAAGAGAGTGCTTCAAATGAGAAAATAAAGTTCTTTTGTCAAGGTACTTACGATGTTCATTTCGATATGTTTTCTAAAATAGATGTTAATGGAGAAAATGCAAATCCTCTGTATAATTATCTCAAACAAGAACAATCTGGATTTTTTGGAACAGAATCTATTAAGTGGAACTTTACAAAGTTTCTAGTAGATAGAGAGGGTAATGTTGTTGATAGGTATGCACCAATTACAAAACCTAAAAGTATAGAGAGTGACATACAAAAATATTTGGATAAGGAATAATTTTGAATATAGAACTTTATTTTTTACGTTCAAGTGAAGAAAAAATAGTGAAGGATATGCTGCCTTTGGCTCATGGAAAAGAGTGTAGCGAGTTTAAAGAGTATACAGAGAATTTTGGTTTGACACACAAAGACTTAGGCCTCTATGCCCTGGTGGATAACAAAATCGCAGGAGCTATTTGGTCAAGAGAGATTGATTCAAGCTCTGAACCAACACTCAGCATAGCAGTACTTCCCGAACTTCGCTCTCTTGGTATAGGCTCACATATGATGCAGCAGTTTTTACTAGAGGCAGGTGCAAAATATAGTGCTTTGAGTACTAAAGTTCCAGAGGATGTAAACGCAGTCAAATTTTATGAGAAGTTTGGATTTAACAAAGATGATGTAACAGATAAGATGTTTAAGAGTCTAGAAGTACAAGAAGTAGTCCGTCCCACCGATGGTTATAACCCTAAAAAGTGGATGGATTAAAACACCAAATTTGATAAGATATTCTTTTTGTGCTATAATTATTGTATACACAATGAGGAGGATATTATGAATGTCACTCAATATACCTTTCAATCGCCTTCTTCTTCGCAAGTACAAGTTGGAAGATTAGATCTTAGTTCAGTGGAAAAAGAGAAGCCACAAGAGACAAAAAAAGATGCAGAACCAGTTGTTACAACAGCAGCTCCACAACCAATAGAAGAGTACTTACCAACAGGAACAAATCTTTTAGATGTATATGCCTAAGGGTTTACCCTTTTTGAACCTCTTCTAAAATCCACATCCATTTTCCAAAACCACTATCACTATTTATATGTCCTGCATTATGTAGTATTTTCATTTCTATTTTTAGCTCTTTTTGGAGCCTTTGAGCTTCAGATATTTTGATATAGGGATCATTTGTTGAACTTACAAGACATGCTTTTTTTGCATATAAGTTTGTTGGTGTTTTTACAGGAAAAAATTCTTTGAGTTCTTCGACATTACACTTCATACTTGGAGGGGCGACAAGGTAGAGTTTTTCTATTTGAGAGAGAGTTCCTTTGTTACAGAGGTGAAACCAGAGTGTGTTTGCTAAAGAGTGGCAAATAACGATGTCAGGTTGAAAATCTTTGAGTTCTTCTTGGAGTTCTTGCATCCAAACATCAAGTTTTGGATTTTCTATATCACTGAATTTTAAAAAGCTTACTTTTCCATAATCTAAGGCTAACTCGGATGCTAGCCAGGCTTGCCAGTGTGGTGTTTGGCTACCACCCCATCCATGGATAAGGAGTACTTTTTTAGACATTTACTCTACAAGCTTTTTAAAATTTTTGAGGCTTATAAGTCTAATGTTTTCACTCTTAAGTACTTTGAGCTCATTAGAAAATCCATTTTTTGAGACGATAACAAAAATATCAGCATCCATATTAGCCTTTTCGTTGATTTCTTGTAAGCGAGTGAGTTCACTTTTTTTGACCTTCGCGTTTGTGTATTTACATGTACCGATAATAGTCTTACCGGAGATAGTTTTAGAAAATATATCTAACTCTACTTCTTTATCCCAGTATGTACCTATGCTGTTAAGTTCATCATCTTTAAAGTTAAGTTTTAAAAGCTCATGAGCCAGTTCGACAAATGTCAGCTGAAAATATTCAGCTTTCCTGTTAGCAAATCTTTCTTTTACTTCTTTGTAATCTCCATCGCGAATACCTTTAAATATTGGCGATATAAATGCAAACCAAAAACGTAAGAATGGAGAGGTAAAGTAAAGTTTATTTGAGACGGTTTCATTATCACCCCATGTAGTAAAAATAGCCTTTGATTTGTCTAGCCTGATAACACCCGTTTCACATAGCTCTTCGACTGCAGTATCACCAACTTCTTTAGAAACATTTGCACGTTTATATGCCGTGTGTGTTTGTCCATCGCCAAGAGCTATTGCACTCAGGAGTGAGTGGTGAAGTGGCATACCTGTAGTAAGGTCAGTTACATCATTACGAATGTACCTAAAATCAGGAAGTATGAACTCTTCTATAAGCTCCATAGAGTCTTTTGAGGTGTCGAACTTACTCCAACCTACACCACCAAAAATAGAAAACTTCTCTATCGCATCTTCCATATCTTTTGGTTGGTGTTCTTTGTAAAATGATCTGAATTGCTCAAGAAGAGTCTCTTTGCTTAGTATGATGTTAGAGCCTTTGTTAATAGTATATGTAAGTATACATTAATTACTACACAAAGGCTACACACAAATAATGTATAATGCTTGAAATTAAAACTAAAAGGAAGAAAATGAAAAAGTTAAATCTATGGGCATTATTACTTGGAGCAGCGTTATTTATAGGGTTTGGTGCTACTTCACTAAGTGCAGCTTCAAAATGTGGTGCTGGTAAGTGTGGTGATGCAAAAGTCAAGCCTGCTTGTAACTGTGATGAAAAATGTAAAAATGCAGACAAGTGTGACAAGGGTAAAAAGTGTACAACTAAGGGTTGTTCACATGATGCTAAATCTATGAAGTGTGGTTCTGGTAAATGTGGTGATGCAAAGTAGAGTGAATTTATATCTTTTATAACAGAGATAATCTCTGTTATAAACCCCTTCTATACAGAAGTGTCTTCTTCAAACGAGTTCCCATTAATCTTACTACACAAAAACTACACAGATAAGCGATAAACTTCTAGGATAAAAAGGAGTCTAGTATGAAATGCAATGACCTATATTCTGAGTTTACAAAACTGAGTACCTATTTAAAACCATTTAGTCTTTTAGTGGCTAGATTAACTATAGCATACGGATTTTACGAACCTGCTAAAAACAAGTGGGCAGATATGGATAGTATAATAGGATGGTTTAGTTCTATGGGGATACCGTTCCCAACAATTAATGCATATATGGCTGCTAGCACAGAAGCCCTTGGTGTACTTTTAGTTACACTAGGACTTTTTACTCGTGCTATTTCTATACCACTTATAATTGTTATGATTGTTGCTATAACAACTGTTCACATACCAAATGGTTTTTCAGCTGGCGATAATGGTTTTGAGATTCCATTTTACTACATGCTATTTTTACTGGTTTTTTTATCTCAGGGTGCTGGAAAGTTCTCGCTTGATAGATTGATTTTTGGCGATAAAAATTAAGATGTCTCAACAAAATCGGAGTATAATAGTAGTAAATAAAGAGAAAAAATGGAAATTCTTTGATATCTTTGAATAAACGCAGGACTTTTTTAAAAGTCGGATTCTTTTCATCGGCTATTGTCTTTACAAATGGCTGCGATATTCTTGGTGTAGAAAAATTGAGTGACACAATAAAAGTAGTCCAAAATGACCTATTCCCTAAAGCAAAAGAACTTCACATAAACATCTCAAAATACATGAATATAATTTTCCAACATAGCAGAGTAGACGAAACTGATAAAGAATTTATAAAAAATGGAATTAAATGGCTCAATGAAGAAGCAGTAAAGATGTTCGAAGTTCCTTATACAAAATTATCAAAGAGTAAACGCCAAGAAGTTTTAGAAGGCATTGCTAAGTATAGATGGGGCGAGAATTGGATAGATAATATGATGAGATATATTTTTGAAGCAATGCTAGGAGATCCTCTTTACAGTGGAAACAATGAAGAAGCAGGATGGAAGTGGCTTGGCTTTAAAGGCGGAAATCCTCGTCCAAAAGAGTTATACCTATGAAGTATGATATTTGTATAGTAGGAAGTGGAGCAGGTGGCTCTCCCATAGCTTATGAGCTTTCAAATGCAGGATATAGTGTGGTTGTTTTAGAAAAAGGTAAAAACTATACAGAGAAAGAATTTTCTAAAGATGAGTTAGGTGTTTCTCGTCGAGATATGTTCACTCCTCCGCTTAAAGAACAAAAGCATATTATAAATGAGTACTCTCAAAGTGGAGAGTTTACTCGCTATGATGGGGCCGAGTCTGGTTGGAACTTTTGGAATGGCTCTATGGTTGGCGGTTCATCAAACTTGATGAGTGGTTATTTTCATAGAATGAAACCACGAGACTTTAAACTTCGTTCTTCTTATGGAAAGATTCGAGGGGCAAATGTTGTGGACTGGGCTATTAATTATGAAGAATTAGAACCTTACTATGAAAAGGTAGAGAGAGTAGTTGGAGTGAGTGGAAGTGCAGTGAAACATAAGTTCGAAGAGCCGCGTTCAACTAAGAGCTTTCCTTATCCAGCACTCCAAACAAACGGTGTGACAAAATGGTTCGATAAAGCTTGTCTGGAGTTAGGA
>Ga0233441_1002318_pt1 | contig 14404 bp, 11 predicted proteins | sample SI_123_September_4_FD_182781 | JGI IMG/M metagenome (GOLD analysis project Ga0233441, IMG submission 182781) | Seawater microbial communities from Saanich Inlet, British Columbia, Canada - SI_123_September2016_135_MG | ecosystem: Environmental > Aquatic > Marine > Inlet | place: Canada: British...
CTTCCATCTTCTTGCTTTAAAACACTATTGTTTACGTTATTTCCAACAAAAGTGAATACACCAGGAACAGGTAAATCACGAATAGAACCATCATTTATTTTAACTTTAATTCCTGTTACACCCATTTTGTCACCATATACTTCATCGGGAGTCGCATTTAAAACTAATTCAATATTAGCAGTATTTTTTAGACGTTCAACGGTATTAGGAGCAGATCTAAATGTGTCACGACGATGAACCAAATAAACTTTAGCACAAATTTTTGCTAAATAAAGTGCTTCTTCTAAAGCAGTATCACCACCACCAATTACAGCAACTTCTTTACCTTTGTAGAAAAAACCATCACATGTAGCACAGGTACTTACACCACGACCAAAAAACTCATCTTCGCCACTAAACCCTGCACGACGTGGTGTTGAACCGGTACATACAATAACAGCATGTGCTTCTTCTTCAGTTCCATCACCCTTTTTGATTGTAAACATACCATCAGCACTTTTAGTCACTTGTAGTATTTCAACCATATCATGTTTAAGCCCAAAACGTTGACACTGTTCAGGCCATGGCATCATTAAGTCCATACCTGTAATTTCACCGGTTACACCAGGATAATTTTCAATTTCAGAACTTTGAGTAATCTGTCCACCAGGCATACCCATTTCGAACATTGTTACATTTTCTAAACCACCACGAGTTGCATAAAGTCCAGCAGTTAAACCCGCAGGTCCTCCACCAATAATTGCTAAATCAAGAGCCATGTTGTATCCTTAGATTTTATTTAAATTTTTTCTATTTCTTTTTTTATATCATCTATTGTATCAAGTGTGCGTATCATACTATCTTGTTTATAAAGTCCCTCTTGAACTTTTTTTATAATAAAAATTGATGGGACTTCATAGATATTGAAACGCTGTACAAACTTTAAAACACTGTTTGTACCTGCCTTGATATAAACAATTTTACTTCTATTTGTATCTAAACTAGGAACAGTTTGATAATAATCAAGCGCTATTATGGGGTACTCTGTTTTTGCACTATTCAATACTTTAGAAATTTCTTTCTTTTTTGAACTATATAGAATGATAATATATTTATCTTCAGTGGGTTTGAAAAGATCTTTTTTTTCATAAAAAATCCACTCTTTAAAATTAATAAATTGATATTTAGAAAATTTATAGTTGAAGTACGCAAAGGCAATAGCAATCATAGCTGTGCCAAAAAATGAAGCAAGAAGAGTACTGAGTGAAAAGAGACTGGCTTTACCGGCTCTTTTCATCAGGTATTGATTAAATAATAGTTACGCTAAAAGAGCGTTAAGTTTTTCTTCAAAAGCTTGTTTTGAAGCAGCACCAACCATTTGCTCTACCATTTCGCCATCTTTGAAAAACATAACAGTAGGAATTGAACGAATACCATATTTAACAGCGATATCTTGTTCTTCATCTGTATTTACTTTACAGATATTTGCTTTACCTTCGTAAGCTTCAGCTAATTCTTCAATTACTGGAGCGATCATACGACATGGTCCACACCATGGAGCCCAAAAGTCAACAAGGCTTACACCCTCTTTTGTTGTCGCTTCAAAATTTTCGTTATTTAAGTCAATATATTTTCCCATGAAATTCTCCTGTTTAAGTTAGGAGTATTATAGCTATGAAAGTCTTTAAAAGTTCTTATGAAATTTTAAACAAGATAAATTTTGTCCTATTTAACAGAATCAAAATAATTACTCTTAAATCTTATTTTATAGTGTTATGTTTTCTATTAATTCAATTTTGTTTTCAGCAATAATAACTGCGTCATAGCAGTAATCACTTTCTACACAATTTTTTTTCATATATACATTTGAAGTTTTAATAATTTTTTTTAGTTTCGAAGGAGTAAGGTTTTGAAGTGCTAATTCAATGCTACGTGCAGATTTCACTTCTATGAAGTGTAGTACACTATCTTTTGTAGCAATTATATCTATCTCTCCAAAGCGAGAGTAGACATTTGTTTCTATCATGATAAAGCCTAAGCTCTGAAGATACTGATATGCTTGTGCCTCTGCAATATCTCCTTTAGCTCGACTCATTTTTATTGATTTATTATTTCAACTTTAATTGATTTAAATGCTGCAGTTAAAATCAATTCATCACTTTTATCACCAAAGATGGCATTAATTCGAGACTTAGAATGGTGAAACGTCGTAAATAAAGTTTGTGTTTTCACCTTATCTGTAAATTTAATACGTAAAGGATTTGTCTCGCCAAACTCTGTTTTTAAAACAACAAACTCAGAAGTGAAATCTTTTTTATCATCTTCACAAACCAATAAGATATCTTCATCGTAACGTTTGTTTAATTTTTCACTCTCTTTCGTTTGCGCTGCATTATTGTAATGAGCAAGCGTTCGACCTGTTGTTAAGTGATATCCACCATCAGAACCAAGTTGATTATTTAGCATCTCTTCAACCATTCCACGAAGTTTGTATCCATGATAACTAAAGTGACCCAGTCCATCATCCGTTCTAAAGTCTAAAAGGTGTAGTACCGGAGTATCTTCATGATACACAGGCCATTGTAGTCCACGGCTTCTATGACGTTCCATTTTTTCATAACTTGCACCACTAAAACGTCGATGGGCTACTTCACGAACTTCATTCCAAACATCTTTAGAACTTTCGTACTTATAGTAATTTTCACTATTTTCATCTGCCATTTTATTGTTAAACATCTTAATAACTTCCCAATCATCAGGCAAGTCAGATTTCACAAGAGGCTGTGATAAATGCAGTCGGCGCATAGCATTAACATATACTCCAGTTTTTTCATAAGCAGAACGAACACCAATAACAATATCAGCTTTTTGAGCAATGTCATTCATCATAACTTCTTGAACAACAATCATATCAAGATGTTCTATTGCTTTTTCTATTTTATTAATATTAGGGTGAATATGAGTAATATCTTCACCCATATTAAGAACTACTTTAAGACGTCCTTCTAACATTTCATCAACCAATTGAGGCGTCATTAAACCTACTTCTTTTGGTTCTTGATAATCAGGGTTATAATAGGGCAAACATCCCATATCACAAGCGCCTTGAACATTGTTTTGACCACGTAATGGCATAAGTCCTGCACCTGTTTTACCAATATTTCCAGTTAATAACGCAAGATGTGTAATTGCCATAACTGCGTACGAGCCATCTGTATGTTCAGTAATTCCAAGTCCCCAGAAGAACATTGATTTTTTAAGTGCGTATTCTCTTGCAATATTAGGAATCATCTTTGCTAAATGTGCATAACCCTCTAAATTTTTAAAATACTCAGGATTAGCATACGGGTCATTTAAAATTTTATTTTTATACTCATCAAACCATTTTGTTCGTTTTGCAACAAACTCTTTATTGTACAGTTCCTCTTCTAAAATGACATAAGCCATCATATTTAAAACTAAAAGATTTGCTTCATGAGGAATAACTGCATTGTACTTTGAAAATTTTGCCAATTTAATATCACGTACTTCAATAACCGCTAAGTTATGTTTTTGTTGTGCCATTTTCACCATACGATTGGCAACAATAGGATGCGCTTCTGTTGTATTCGAGCCCATTACCACCATAAATTCAGTTTCATAAATATCATTAAATGGATTAGTTGCAGCACCTTCACCAATAGTTTTACGCATACCTTTAAGACTTGGAGAGTGACATACCCGTGCACAATTATCGACATGTGGAGAGTTAATAGTATGTCGTGTAAATTTTTGCCATAAATACGCACTTTCACAAGAAGTTCGTGCACCACCAATAGAAGCAATAGAGTGACGACCATGATTTTTGATTGTCTCTTTTAGCTTCATAGTTACTGCTGTTGTTGCAGCATCAAGTGAAAATTCATACCAAGTATCATCTTTTTTAACTAGTGAGTCGGCAACTGCACTTAATATTTCAAGATTTTTTTCTAAAAAAGATTTTTTAATTAATGGCGTAGTAACACGATTTTCACTTGTTACAAAGTCAAAACCATATTTCCCCTTAATACATAAGTTACCTTCAGAGACTACACCATTTGGTGATGCACTAATATGCTCAATTTTATTATCTTTGACATGACCTTCAATATCACAGCCAACACCACAATAGGTACAAACACTCTCAATCTTTTTTATTTCACTCATTATAAAAATCCTAATTTTAGATATGGAATATTATCACTTTTGCCTTAATGATTTTACATCAGAATTAAAACTAAAAAGTGTCTAATATTTTCTTAATTATAAAATACTAATGTACAACTACTTTATTACGACCACTCTCTTTTGCTTCATAAAGTGCTTCATCAGCTCTATTGATAAGTCCTTTAGGATCATCATCAGATTTCATTTGTGTAATACCAAAACTACATGTAATATGTTTTACATCAGGAAATACAAAACGATCTACTTGAAGACGTAACTTTTCTGAAAGTGAAATGAGTTGTGTTAAAGAGAGTTCTGGAACTAAAATTAAAAACTCTTCTCCACCCCAACGTGCAAAAAGATCACTTGTACGAATATGCTTTGAAATCAACTGACATAAAGCGACAAGAACATTATCCCCAGCCTTGTGCCCAAAATTATCATTTATCTGTTTAAAATGGTCAATATCAAAGAAGATAATAGACAATGTTTTTTGATAGCGTTTTGAAACACCCAGTTGATGTTCTAAAATTGCATTAAATCGCATTCGATTCGCAATATTGGTTAAAGGGTCAGTATTAGCAAGGTTTTCCATTTTTTTGGCTTGTGCTTTTAAGCGATTAGCAAGACGAGAAATTTTCAAGTGGGTTCGAGCACGGGCCACTAATTCAACTTCTCTAAATGGTTTAGAAATATAATCAACACCACCAACTTCAAAAGCTCTACCAATACTCTCAATATCATTTTTTGCCGTAATAAAAATAACAGGAATATCTCTAGTTTCAACATCAGCTTTAAGGCGAATACACGTCTCAAAACCATCTAAAAATGGCATCATTACATCCAAAAGAATCAGATCAACTCGTGACTTTTTAACAACATCAAGGGCTTCTTGACCATTCGTCGCAAAAATTAAACCGTAACCTAAAGGTTTTAAAATAGATGCAATCAATTGAATGTTAATCGGAGTATCATCAACTATTAAAATATTTTGTTTTAACTCTGGTTTTGCTGCAAGATTCATGCCACACGCTCCTTTAATTGTTGAATTATAGCTTCAAATTGCTGAAGCGTACTATTTAATGTCTCAATATCAAAAACTTCAAGACTCTGTAAAAGTGTTTCACAAAACCTTATTAAGGCTTTATCATGATACTTTTTAGAGAGTGCTAAAAGTTTATTTGCCCACACTTCATAAGATTCAAAATTTTGTTGTTCTATTACAATCTTGTATTCAGGGATAATAGCGGTATCTATCTCTTTTATAAAGCACTTCATAACTTCTTTTTCATCATCGCTATAGCATTTTTTATCAAGATCATCATCACTACATTTAAGAACTTCTTTTTTTACTATGGCTTCTTTTTGAACATAATTAATACTATTATTAGCAATGTTTACATTAAAAATCTCTACAGTAAATACTGAACCTACTCCGAGTTCAGAAACAACGCTCAAAGTACCGCCCATCAATTCGGTCAACTCTTGTGCAATTGCTAAACCAAGACCTACACCACCAAATTCTCTTGTATTTTCAGAGTCTTGCTGTTCAAAGAGAAGAAAAATATTTTCTAACTCATCTGCTGCTATACCAATACCGCTGTCTTTAACTTCTATTTTAAGATTAACGCTATCTTTGTTGACATAATATGAATTAACGCTAACATAAACTTCACCTTCAAGAGTAAACTTCACAGCGTTACTAATTAAGTTCGTAAAAATTTGTCTCAAACGCATTTCATCTAAAAGTAATAAAGAAGGGATGTTTTTATCGTACTCAACTGAGAAGTTAAGACCTTTTTTAGTTATATCTTGAGTGTATATCGCTTTAATATCTTCACATATTTTATAAATATCAGCCATCTCATTTTGAATAATTAGATTTCCACTCTCAATCGTAGCAATATCAAGAACATCATTTAAAAGGCGTAACAATGTTGTTGCTCCAGAACTAATAGCATTTAAGTACTCATTTTGTTCTGTCGTTAACTCTGTTTTTTCTAAAAGTTCTGAAAACCCTACAATAGCATTCATTGGTGTTCTAATCTCATGTGACATATTGGCTAAAAATTGCCCTTTTGCTTGATTTGCAACTTTTAATTTTACTTTAGTATCTTCAAGTTCTTGCTCTAAATTTTCATAGGACTCTGCAGTTATCATGATACTTCCTATTCTTAACTTCATTTTTTAACTGATTATACCAAATTTAGAAAATTTTAAAGATTAATTTATATAAAAAAAGGTTATCATCATTTCTAATATTTAATCATTATAAAAAGGTATGTTATGAATAATTTTAGACGTTTTGCTATTCAATTTGCGACAGGGTTCATGGTAGCACTTATATTAGCCATAATGAGTACATTTTTGTCAAATAAAGTGCAATCTTTAGATAATACATTAAGAGATTATATGTTTATACTTCGTGGTCCTATTGAACCTTCAGGTAATGTTGTGATTGTTGATATCGATGAGCGTAGCTTAAAAGAGTTTGGACAGTGGCCATGGCAACGTTATAAAGTCGCTCAAATTTTACAAAACCTCACCGATGCAGGAGCTGGGATTATCGGACTGGATATTGTGTTTGCAGAGTACGATAATTCTAATCCTGCAAAAGTATTAAAAGAGCTTGGTATGCCTACTGATAATGTCCAAGATTTTGATGAAATTTTTGCACAAACAGTAGGAACGACACCAACTATTGTAGGTTACGTTTTTCGACTTGAAAAAGAAGATGATAACGCTATTTTTGATAAAGAAGCACCTCTTTTACCCGCATCTTTTATAGAAAGAAATAAAGGTAGTACAACAGGAATTTTTGAAGCTTATAGTGTTATTGTAAATACTGATGAAATCCAAGACATTGCTTTTTCTAGTGGATTTTTTAACACCGTGCCAGACTTAGATGGAATTATTCGTAATGTTCCTCTTGTTATCCGTCATAAAAATGAACTGTTCCCTTCACTTGCTATGGAAATGATGAGGGCTTCACGTGGAGAGTCTATAGTAAATGTCAACTACTCGACTATTGAAGGCAATGGTGTTGAAAACATTCAACTCGGTGAACTTTTTATTCCTACAGATAGAGATGCACGACTTTTTGTAAATTTTAGAGGACCTTCTCGAACCTTTAAATATATTTCTGCAACTGATATTATTAATAATAATTTTGACCCCAAAGATGTGGAAGGAAAATATATCCTTTTAGGAACTTCTGCGGCAGGACTTTATGACTTACGGGCAACGCCTTTTGAGTCTGTTTATCCTGGAGTTGAAGTTCATGCCAATGTTATTGACAATATTTTAGAAGGAGACCTTATTGCTCGAAAATTTGGTTCCTTTGCTTTTGATATTGCACTTCTATTTCTAGTTGGAATTACATTATCTGTTATTATAGGTTTTCAATCAGCATGGGCATCTATGGTAACACTTATAATTTATATGGCTTCACTAATAGGATTTAATTACTATATGTTATTTTATGAATATGAAGTACACAATATTTTATTTAATGTCTTAACACTACCCGTTTTTGTATATATGCTTTCACTTATGATTAACTATTTCTTAGAAGGTCGTGAAAAAAATCTTATTAAAGGTAAATTCGCATCCAAAGTATCTCCAGCAGTAATGGAAGATTTACTAAAACACGCAGATACCGACGCATTGTCAGGAACAGAAAGAGAGATCACCGTATTTTTCTCTGATGTTAGAAATTTCACCAATATCTCTGAAGCTATTGGTAATGCACCAGATTTAATTGACTTTATGAATACCTATATGGATCCAATGACAGATATTGTTATTGAAGAAAAAGGAACTGTAGACAAGTTTATTGGTGATGCTATCATGGCATACTGGAATGCACCAAGTAATGTTCCTGATCATGCGGATAGAGCCTTAATTGCAACACTAAGACAGATTCACGCTTTAAAGCAGTTAAATCTTGATATACGTAAAATTGACAAATTCTCTAGAGTAGTTGAGATGTCTGATAAAAATGGTGTTGAACCTATTGAAATTGGAATTGGGCTTAATACCGGTGTTGCGATTGTTGGGGAAATGGGCTCATCAAATCGTTCAGATTATACGTGTATTGGAGATCCTATTAATCTTGGTGCACGTTTAGAATCACTTTGTAAGTATTATAACTCAAAATGTAATATCTCTAATTTCACCAAAGAGCGACTAACGGGTGATTATATTTATAGATTTATAGATTTAGTAACCGTTAAAGGTAAAAGCGTTCCCATTGAAATTTGGCAAGTTCATGATTTTGAAAAACTTGATGAAGGTGTCACCCCACTTTATGCTCCAGCTACTTATGATGAATTAAAACATGAATTAGAGCTTTATCATAAAGCTATTGCACTGTATAAAGAAGCACTATTTTCTGAAGCTTTAGAAATATTCAAAGATATTCAGACATGGGAGCATAAAACAAATAAAAATATTTATAATATGTATATTGAAAGATGTGAACACTATATTGAAGTGCCTCCTGTTGATTTTAATGGAGTCTTTGTGCATACTACAAAAGGGTAATTATTTGAATTACTATTTACCTTTTTATTTTTTACTCTCTTTTACATTTATAAAATCTTTTTACTTATCATCAGAGTTTTATAAATGGGTTGAGACCCATGAGCTATACAAAGAACTTGCATTTATGTCTCTTCAATCTGATTTATTAATTGTATTGCTTTTTTTTCTTGCTTTTTATTTTTCACAAAAACTTGGTTCCAAAATACTTTTTTATCTTTTTCTTGTACTTAGTATTTTAACAATGTTACTGATTTATATTGATATGCAGACACTTCTTACTTTTAACCGTAGATTATTAGTTGTTGATATTTTAAAATTTTCCAGTTCGGGATTAGAAACGACATTTATAATAAAATATTTTATTATCTATGTTCCTCTAATTTTAATTACATTAGCAATTACTTACCTTTTAACATTTTTTGTCAAAAAGCCTTACTATCTAGTAATGACATTAGTAGTTATCATGATAATACCTACTAAGACAGATTACTTTAAAACACACTACCTTAGCAAAAACATCATCTTGACTAATCTCTCATTTGGTTACGCCAAAAACTATCATGATAAAAAGAGATATGAACAAGAATTTTTAAATAGTCACACACTCAAAAAAGGGGATAATAACAAAAGTAGCTTCATTATTGTTCTTGCAGAATCATGGTCAGCAGTTGATTCAAAACAGACATCACAATTAGAAATAGATAATTTACCCCTTTTTGATGAAATTTCTAAAGAGGGAAAAAACTTTACTAATTTTTTTGCAGAAGGTAGTACAACCGATCAAGCTTATATTTCCATACTCACAGGATTACCTGCACTTTTATATAACTTTAATAGTGATACGTATTCCCCTTTTTACACCAATGACAATCTAATTAATTTTTTAAACGATAACAACTACCATACCTCATTTTACAAAGCATATAGTTTGGACTTTTTAAATATACGTCAATTTTTAAATCATCTTAACTTTACTTATATTGCCGGTAAAGAGGAACGCTTTAATAAAGAGCCTTTTTATAGTATGAACGCTGTTTCAGACGAAGTCTTATACCGTGAAACCTATCAAGAAATTGAAAAAAAAGAGACCCCATTTTTTATGATGATGACTACAATTTCTACTCATATTCCTTTTTCAACACCTGATGGAGACGGAGAAACAACTGCTTATCATTATTCAGATAAAGCATTTTATGACTTTTATCAAAAACTAAAACTATCAGGTTATTTACAAGATAATTATCTTATTTTAGTTGGTGACCATAGAAAGATGACCCCTTTAAATAAGGGAGAGTTTCAGAGATACAATGAGTCTGCTTTCGCACGTGTCGCGTGTACAATATGGGGAGGAGATACAACTGCTAATTCTATTGATGAAAATTTTTATAATCAAACCGATATTACCAACAGTATTAAAAGAGTTGTTGCTAAAGAGACTAACTTACCAAAAAGCTATAATGATATTTTTAAAGAAGAGATAAAACGTGATTTTGTTATACATGACACCTTTGCCAATAGAAGTGAAATTGTAATTTTCAATCAACACACTAATATATCAGCTACATTTCATAGCGACGGTGATAAAAGTTATATTACACCTAAAAATCCTCATGTTCTAGAATATATTAACACAATTAAAGGACATTACCAATACCGAAATACAGTGCAATAACAGTGTAGATTTGTTATAATCTATGTTATGAAACATCAACAACTTTTTCCCAACTACATTAATATAATTATTTATCTTTTCAGTGCTTCACTTTTTGCTTATTTTTTAGATTACAGTATGTTAGATGACGGTTTACGTCATATTGCTTTTGCTACACATCCTCAACAGATGCGAACATGGGGTGAAATATTTCCTCACTCATTATTTTTTGATTATGACCCTTGGTATGTGTGGCATAAATTTATTGCCACACTTCATAGCATTGTACCTTTTGAATATTTACATAGTGTAATTAATGCAATAACACTCTTTTTACTCATGATATTAATAGAAAAATATCTTATAAAATATGTCCATTACAACATGTCTTCACTTATTTTTATTTTAGTATTTTCACTGTTATTAATGACTTCAATACGCTATTTGTATGTACGACCTGATCAACTCTCAGGTCTATTTGTAATGAGTGCCCTACTTTTAAATCGTAATAAGTTTTTACCTATTTTTATTTTAACCCTACTTTATGCACCGACATATTATCTCTTTTTTATGTATACCGGTTCTATTGGTCTTGTTCATCTTGTGCAACAAAATAAAAAAGCTTTTCTCGGCGTATTTCTAGGTTCTTTATTTGGTGGTTTTTTCTTCTTAATTCAAGATGCCTCTGCATATTTTCAAACAATAACCTATATTTTAACAGATCAATCACTACGTCAAGGGTTAGAAGTAGGTGAAGGAAAACCTCTTTTTTCTATTTTGTCACTTCTTCCCTATTCTATTATTATGCCCCTATTTTTTATCATAATAAGTTTTATAATTTACAAATACTATAACTATTTTAAAGAGAATTCATTGGCTCTTTTTCTCTTAATAACCTCATTATTATGGCTTAACCAAGTACGGTACTATTCACTTTTCATGCCCTTAATATTTATCTATATTTTTTCATTAGTTTCTATGCTAAGACTCAACACTGTCCTCTATATTCTAAGGAAATACTTTGTTTTAGGCTACAAAGCGTTTCACGATGCTAAAAATAATATACTTTTTTATGGTATTGCCATTCCTTATGCAATTTTCATGATTGCTCTTAAATTTCAAGATGGAAGTACCAATGAAATTTTAAGTCAATCCAGTTACTTTAGTAATGAAAAGTTTAATAACAAGACCATATTGTTAAGTAAGCTAGATTTAGACCTTTACATTGGCCTATATAATAATCCAACGATTAAGTTTGTACCCAGTTGTAGTATTGGATGGTTCGATGATAGTAACCGTACAATGAAAGACATTTATATCCGTATGCAAGAGGATGATGGAGTAAGTGAAGAAGAACTCTCATCACTCTTAGACTTTGTTAAAGCAGATTACTACATGCACCACACAACACATCCAAATCAAATTCTTGATATGAAAAAATTAAGTGATTTAGGTATTACCCCTAAATACATTATAAATGATAGAATTCTTTTTTATCATGATAAAAATTTATAAAAGAGATAATAATGCATCCTATAGCAATCATACTACCCGCATATAACGAAGAACTTACTATAAAAGATACCATTGAAGCTTTCTACAAAGAACTACCAGAAGCACACTTTGTTGTTGTTGATAATAACTCTAGTGATAACACTTCGAAAATTGTCAAAGAAGTTTTTAACAGTCTCAATATTAAAGCAACGCTACTCTTTGAAAAAAGACAAGGAAAAGGGAATGCAATTCGTCAAGCTTTTAGTAAAATAGATGCTAAAATATATATTATGAGTGATGCTGATATGACCTATCCTGCCTATCAAGTACACAAGCTAATTCAAAAACAGTCAGATACCCAATGTGATATGGTTGTGGGAGACAGGCTTTCACAAGGGCTCTATAAACATGAGAATAAGCGCTCTTTTCATAACTTTGGAAACAGTTTAGTAAAAACATTAATTAATAAGCTCTTCAAAACGAACCTAGATGACATTATGAGTGGATACCGACTTTTTGCACGACGTTTTGCAAAAAACTATCCTATTTTAATTGATGGATTTGAACTTGAAACAGATATGACACTCCACGCTTTAGATAAACGTTTCCATATTGAAGAAGTTAGTATTGAATATAAAGATAGACCTGAAGGTAGTTTTTCTAAACTAAGTACCTTTAGTGATGGTGCAAAAGTACTTTTTACTATTATGCAAATATTTCGCTACTATCGTCCATTTCTATTTTTTGGAACAATTGCTATTTTACTTACTTTTTTATCACTATTAAGCGCTATTCCGGTTTTGAATGATTGGTTTGAGTACAAATACATTTATCATGTTCCCTTAGCAATTTTAAGTACGGGATTAGGAATTGTTGCAGTTCTATCTTTTGCTTTAGGACTGATTTTAGATGCTATTGCACATCTTCATAAGATGGATTTTGAAAATAAAATTATTTAAGAGAAGAGACTTTACTGTAAGAAAAAGTAGAAGGTACAAAAGGAAAAATCCTTTTGTTGAGATATTACTTTAAGCCTGATAAAGCATCTGATACTTTAGTATTAATTTGAGTAACTTGACCATTCATTGCTGTTTGTGCAATAACAACAAGACCAACACCCGCTACAACAAGACCTAATGCAACAATAACACCACTCATACCTTTTTGACTTTTAATACGCTTAACTAAATTTTTGAAGTTTAAAACTTTCATTCGAACCCTTTTTTTTGTTTGTGAAATTATAACAAATTTAACAATTTATAGCAAATAAAAATTTATTTATTTTACTATAACTTTTTGTTATAATTCTGAGGTGAATCGTTGTGATATCCATAACTCTTTTTCAGAGACAACACATTCACCACGACAATCTTCTTTAATTTTCAACCAAGTAACGCCATCAACTACTTCTGACACTTCAGAAGTAAAAGGATGATTTTGACCCCAAATATCAACTTTTTTTCCATCTTTTGGAGCATTTCTAATAAAAATTCTTTTTGTAGAAACTTCATAACGTGTTACATTTTCAGATATAGAATTTCTTTTATTTACTTTTTTACTTTCTACCATTGCTTTAACTTGTTCTTCTGTCTTTGCAACTGGTTTTTTCACTAGTTTGTCAAAAGATTCTTTATCAGTTACAGGTTTTTCACTCTTCATTTTTTCTAAAGAAGTATCTTTTTTCTTAATCCAAAGAGGCACACCGGTCTCTTCACATCCATGCATACAATCTTCTTTTACTTTAATCCAAACTTCGCCATCAACTTTCACACCTTTTACAGCAGAAAACTTATGCCCTTTATCCCATACATCTATTTGAAAACCATTTTTAGCACTACTTTTTACCAACGAGTTATCATTTTTAACTTTATAGTACATAACTTTACTTGTACTTTTTTTTGTCACTTTTTCAACTTTTTGATCCACAATTGACTCAACTAGTTTCTCTTTTTTTACAACTTTAGAGTGTTTAGGCTTATTAATAATAGATTTTTTCATTTTTACTACTCGTCCATTAGCCATTAATTGAAGTCTAACTTTATCACTTTGTTTCACTAAAGCAACCCTGTTTACTATTGCAATCTCTTCAACAACTTCTTCTGTCTCATTTTTAGGGGCTACATATTTAGTTTTTGGCGTACTTACTACAGGAGTAATAACAGCTATGGGAACAACAACTGCAGGAGTAGGTACAACAATAGGTGCTGCTACAACCTCAGGCACTACTGTTTCTTTTTCAACTTCAGCTATAACTTCTTCTTCATAGCCATCTTCTTCATCAATAATATCTTCTTCATGCTCTTCTTCGTCATCTTCACATTTTTCTGAAGACCAATCATCTTGAATTACTTTTTTATCATTCATATTACGAACATCTAAAGTTCTATTGTTATCTTTAAAAATTATATTCCAACGTTTTGCACTATCATTTTGGAAATCTTCATAAAAATTAGACTCATCTACAACATCATTACCATCAACTATTTCAGGTACTAAGAAGAAAATTAAATCTTTTCCAATTTTAGCACTTGTATCACTTCTAAACATCCT
>Ga0233441_1002327_pt1 | contig 14359 bp, 9 predicted proteins | sample SI_123_September_4_FD_182781 | JGI IMG/M metagenome (GOLD analysis project Ga0233441, IMG submission 182781) | Seawater microbial communities from Saanich Inlet, British Columbia, Canada - SI_123_September2016_135_MG | ecosystem: Environmental > Aquatic > Marine > Inlet | place: Canada: British...
CTATGCTGATGGAAATCACGATTTAGCCCAATTAAGTGAAGTGACAAAGGTTCACTGGCGCAAAGTGATGGAGGGGATGGAGAAGCTGTATCGGCTTGGGTTGGTGTCCCGTGATTAAACAAAAATCGTAACCATTCAGAGGTTACGAAAAAAAACACCCCACTCTCGAAACCAGTAACGGGAGTGGGGTGTCACCTTGCGGCTATCGAAAGGTTACCCTTGGAGTAGTTGCATCACCTGCTGTGGTGCAGCGTTCGCTTGGGAGAGCATTGCCGTACCGGCTTGCTGCAGTACCTGTGCCCGACTCAATGCAGCTGATTCAGCGGCAAAGTCTGCATCGACGATCCTGGAGCGGGCGGCCGAAGTCTGTTGGGAGACCGACATCAGGTTATCGATGGAGTACTCCAGTCGATTGTTGATTGCACCCAGTTCACCGCGCTGATCATTGACCGCAGTGATGGCGCGGTCAATCACATCAATGGACTTCTGTGCCATGGCAGCGGTATCAATACTCATGCTGTTGATCGAAGTACCGTAGCTACCCTCAGCGCTGACATTGGATTCAATTAGGCCATGCTCAGCAGCGCTGGCTGCAGTGCCCAGATCAATGCTGATGGGTGTTCCATTTTCTGAAGTCATCTTCAGTCCGCCATTCACAATATTGCCTGCGGCAGTCATGGCGGAAGTAGCGGAAACAGTGTCCCCCTTAGTGATGGTTAATGATATAGCCGTTAGATTTTCGATTTGGTTGGCAACGGCCGTATTTCCACCAATTTGGAGTGATGAAGCATTTCCTTGTAACTGGATTTTTTGTCCTGAAATAGTTGCAGAATTCCGGTTAAATCAGTCTTATCGTTAATGTTCTCAGCGATATCTGCCAGTGTGGCACCGGCAGATGCTGCATCAGCAGAGACACCGTTGATCATCAGCCCGACACCAGAGTAAGCTGCGGCAGCCGAGAAATCGAGCTCAGCAGTGACGAATGCCTCTGCTTTGACACCAGTCTGATCACTAACTGCATTAATGGCATCAATTTTTGAAGCCAGTGACGCAGCCGTAGTAGACTCTTCAATAGCGACACCGTTGATGTTGACATCACCAGCACCCCAAACGGTACTTGCATTTGAGATACCCGTTCCCTCAATAGTGCCAGCCTCAGTGGATTCACGGAACCCCAGTGTGGCGAGGTCGGCATAACTACCTGTAGTGCCACGTTCAATTTTGATTGGATCGCCATTATCGGAGGAGAGGGCAAGTCTTGCGTTGGCCGAGATATTTCCACCAATTGCACTACCTCCATCGGTGACCGATACATTAGCGACACCCTCTGCAGTAACGACAAACTTTCCATCTACAACCGAGGCGGTAAATGCACCATTGCCCGTATCATTGAGCTTGCTAACCACCTCATCCATGCTGTCTGCATCACGGATTTTATAACTCTGTACCGTCTCATCAGCCATGGTCAGTGTAACGGTAATCTCTTCCGTACCGGTAATATTGCCGTCACCAGTGATTTTGGCCTCCGCAACACCGACCAGAGTAGCGGATACACCCTGAACATTCTCGTTAATAGAATTGACCAAGTTGTCCATACTGTCTGCGGTAGGTACAAATTCAGTACCTCCGGGCTTGATGATGGATTGTCCATTGATGTTGACATCATTGTAGCCGATGGATACACCACTACCGGCTGAGGTAAAGGTGCTGCCAGCGGTGAGGATCATATCGGTACCCATCAAGTCGGAATTGGTAGACCCCATACCAAGACTTTTGGTGCTCATATTCTCGATACCAAATTCAACAGTCTGGTTAGCGTCGGCACCAATCTGTAGTGCGACATCCTCCATCTCACCATCGAGCAGGGTCTGACCATTGAACTTGGTGGTCTCTGCGATACGGTCAATTTCCATCAGTAGTTGTTGGAACTCTGCGTCGAGAGAGGCGCGGTTTTCGCTATCGTTATAGGTGCCGTTGGCAGACTGAATAGAGAGTTCACGCATTCTCTGTAGTACGTTTGTGGTCTGGTCCAGCGCCCCTTCAGCGGTCTGGATCAGAGAGATACCATCATTGGCATTTCGTACTGCCTGGTCCAGCCCTCGAATCTGTGAGGTCATTCTGTTGGAAATACCCAAGCCAGCGGCATCATCCCGTGCGCTGTTGATGCGCTTGCCACTGGATAAGCGCTCCATGGCCTCGGCTTGCTCCCGTACAGCCACAGTGACGTGGCGCTGAGCACCGATTGAGGCGATGTTCGTGTTAATTACCATTGACATGATGTTTCTCCTGGTTTTCCTTTAATGCCATCTTGGGCAATTTAAATCTAAACTTTTCAGTGATGTTGCTGGAGTGGGGCTTGCTTCTAAATACCTGTAACTAATTGAGAACAAGTTATTTCCACGTCAACTAAATGGCTATTGCCAAACATCTAACTAACTCTGTTGCTTGAATATGCAATCACTATGCCAAGGGCATCTTGAGTTCACATCCTTGTGCTGTAATAAATAAAGCAATAGCTATGCCAAAGTGGTTAAGGAGGGTCTTATTGCCGGATTTTCAGGTGGGTACAGCTGGAATAGGGGGTAAAATTGATAAAATGGAGTGATGAAGGCAATCTGGGTGGCAAATATTGAACCGCTGTTGTGGCAAGGTTTGTTGGGATGAAACAGTGGCGGCAAGTGGCAACCGTTGCCACTTATTGTTGTTGATTGAAATGTATTTTAATCAATTAGGTATCAGCTATTAGGTGCGTTAAAAAACCCCCTTCCCACAAATGTGGGAAGGGGGTATGCCGTGTGGCTAGGGAGCAATTATCCCAGTAGCTGTAGTACCTGCTGTGGAGCAGAGTTAGCTTGGGCCAGCATTGCGGTTCCTGCCTGTTGTAGCACCTGAGCCCGACTCAGTGAAGCAGATTCCTTCGCAAAGTCGGCATCGACGATCCGGGATCGTGCGGCCGAGGTCTGCTGGGAAACCGATTGCAGGTTGTCGACAGTGAATTCAAGGCGGTTATTAATTGCACCCAATTCACCACGCTGCTCGTTCACGGTGTTGATGGCGTTATCGATCACATCAATTGATTTCTGTGCTTGGGCAGCAGTATCAATGCTCAGAGAGTTAATTGAGGTGCCGAAAGTTCCACCACCCGCAACATTGCTCTCTTTTAATCCAAGTTCACTGACTGAGGCGGCTGTGCCCAGATCGATAGAGATAGGGTTTCCTGTCTCTGAAGTGAGTTTCAGTCCACCATATACCGTATTGGCAACCGAGGTCATCGAAGTGGAAGCGGAAATGGTGTCACCTTTAGTGGCAACCAAAGAGACCGCAGTAAGGTTTTCAATTAGGTTGGCTGTACCGGTATTGCCACCAACCTGTAGTGATGATGCGTTGCCTTCCAATTGAATCTTTTGACCGGCAACCTTTGCGGTAATGCCAGTCAAGTCGCTCTTGTCATTAATGTTTTCAGCGATATCAGCGAGTGTTGCACCAGCTGAGGCTGCGTCAGCAGATACGCCATTAATCATCAGTCCGACACCAGAGTAGGATGCTGCTGCAGAGAAGTCCAATTCAGCAGACACAAAGGTCTCTGCCTTGACACCGGTTTGATCCGTAACGGCATTGACGGCATCTACCTTTGAGGCCAGTGAGGCGGCAGTGGTATTTTCCTCAATGATGACACCGTTGATTGTGACATCACCGGCCCCCCACTGGGTGCTGGCTGCGGTAATACCATTTCCTTCAATAGTGCCTGCTTCTGAGGATTCACGGAACCCGAGTGCGGCCAGATCTTCATAGGCGCCAGTGGTGCCACGTTCAATCGTGATGGGGTCACCATTATCTGAGGTCAGGGCAAGTGCTGCGGTGACCGTCTTTGATGATCCCAGTGCGCTACCACCATCAGTAACTTGAATGGTTTTGGCTCCTTCTGCAGTCACAACGAACTTACCATCTTGTACAGAGGCACTGAAGGCGCCGCCACCGGCTGTGTTCAGTTTTTCAGCAATCTCTTCAACCGTACTGGCATCACGAATCTCGTAGGTTTGTGTAGTGTCATCTGCCATGGTCATGGTTACGGTGACCTCTTCCGTGGTAGAGATGTTGCCGTCACCGCTCAGTGTGATTTCGTTGGTAGCCATCAGGGTGGCAGTTACACCATTAACATTTTCGTTAATGGAGTTGACCAGATTGTCCAGGCTGTCTGCCGAGGCAAGCCACTCTGTGCCGCCTGGTTTGATAATGGATTGACCATTGATGTTGATATCATTGTAGCCGATAGAGACATCGCTTCCAGCAGTTCCGAATGTGCTACCAGCAGTGAGTACCATTTCTGAACCAACCATATCGGTACTGGTAGAGCCCATGCCGAGATTTTTGGTGTTCATGTTTTCAATGCCGAACTCAACAGTCTGGTTGGCATCGGAGCCAATCTGCAGTGCAACCTCATCCAAATTTCCATCCAGAATGTTCTGTCCGTTAAATTGTGTGGTCTCTGCAATACGGTCGATTTCATCTAATAGCTGTTTGAATTCAGCATCAAGCGAGGCGCGGTTCTCGCTATCATTATAGGTGCCGTTGGCGGACTGGATGGACAGCTCACGCATCCGTTGCAGGATGTTGGTGGTCTGATCCAATGCGCCTTCAGCAGTCTGAATAAGCGAGATGCCGTCGTTTGCATTTCTGACCGCTTGATCAAGGCCTCGAATTTGTGAGGTCATTCTGTTTGAGATACCTAGTCCTGCGGCATCATCTTTCGCGCTATTAATACGCTTACCGCTGGATAGGCGCTCCATAGCCTCGCTCTGGTCGCGCACAGCAGTACTAATGTTGCGTTGAGCGCTGATTGAGGCAACGTTTGTGTTAATTACCATTGACATGATGTTTCTCCTGGTTTCCTTTTAACGCCTTCTTGGGCTGTTTGAAAATTAAAAAAACAGTGATGTTGCTGGGGTGGCAGACTTGTTGATAAGTGTACTAAGCGTACTAAATGGTTGAGACAAGTCGGTTCCACGTCAACTAAATGGCTAATGCCAAACACCTAACTGTGTACATCGCAAAATAATGCAATCAATGTGCCATGCTATGCATAGATTTCATGATATTGCGTTGTATGTGAATAAGCAGATAACGTGCCAATTGCGAATAAGGAAGGGTTTAGTGTGGAATTTTACTGAGATGAGCCTATAAAAAGCTCTGTGTGAAGATGAGTTACCTATTAATAATGAGTCAAGGCGGTTTTAGAATAGGACGCAATGTGGAAAATAATTTGCCGCCGGAGGAGTTTGCCGAAAGAGGCAAGCGTTGCCGGCGGTCTCTGGTTGCAGGCTGTTTTTACCTGATGAAGTGGTGATATGGCTACTTGGTACGCTATTTGCTTTATCAATGTTAGCCATTTGATGGTCTGTCGGTTGCTTCATGGTGAGGAGACAGATGGCACCATCACTTATTATATTGATTAGACAACAAGGAGAATGACAATGGCCTATGCAGTAAGTCGAGTAGAAGATTCAGGTGTGTATTCCTATCGCGGTGATTATGAGCAGTCGATGGTTTCTGGTAGTAGTGAAGGCGCTATGCTGACACCACACCGTTTGACGCAGATGTTGCTTGAAGGTGCTGTGGTCTCAACTCAGCATGCGATTTCAGCCATTGATAGAGGAGATGAGGAGGCGAAAATCTTCAGTGTTGATCGCTGTGTTGAAATTATTGATGGTTTGTATGAGAGCCTGAATATGGAGCGCGGGGGAGAGGTTGCACAGAATTTGGCAGTTGTTTACCTCTACAGTAAACAGGAGTTACTGCATGCAAAGGTTGAAAATTGTACGGATACCTTAAGTGTGATCGTTGATTATCTCTCAGGAATTCGTGATTCGTGGAGTGCAATTGCTTGATAATTATTTGATTTTTTCTTTTTCTTGAATAGGGTGCTGAGCCAGAGAAAAAGTAATATTTGTTGTAAAGTTTTCCGTTGGTGTGCCGATACCTATGATAGCTAAGTAGTTTTGTTTGTTTGGACGCAGTTGGTATAGTGAGATTATTCACAATAGTGAAGAGTGCTAAGACCAAATGTTGAAGAGTGGGTTATCGAAAATAAAAAGGTGTGGTGAGTTATGGAAAATTTAACAGCGATTGATGCAGGTAGGGCAACGCCTTCCGTACAGAAGGCTGTTGAGGTTAAACAGGTTGCGGAATCAGCGCAGGTTGCGGAATCAGCGCAGGTTGCGGAATCAGCGCAGGTTGCTAAGCCAGAACGGATCTCTGAGCAACAGGTGGAGCAGTCTGTGGAGAAGATTAATCAGTTTTTCGAAAACACGGATTACGGATTGAATTTCACGGTAGATAATGAGACTGGAAGAGATGTAATTAAGGTGACAGATCGAGAAAGTGGCGATGTGATTCGGCAGTTGCCATCAGAAGCCATTATGGAGTTGTCGCGTGCTGTAGGTGATCTGCAGGGATTTTTAATTAAAGAGATAGTATAGGATAGTTATGCTGGGACAGGCACTACAATTGAGTCAACAGATGATGGCGATGATTGAATCTGGTGAGAATCTGGATCAATTGGAGCCGCTGGAGTTGAAGAGACAGTCCATTCTGATGCGGTGCGCTGATCAGGCGACGGTGAATGACGAATTATTACAGTCTGATGCCGCACTGTTAATGGAAATTGTAGAACTGAATAGATTGATTAAAAAAGAGGTGAAGCAGAGTAGAAATTTATTGCGCGGAGATCTCGCCAGCCGCCGAAGAAATCATAAAAATATTCAGGCCTATCATTGATTTTTCTATTCTGAAATTTGTTTAATTATCTGTCTATAAAAAACAGAATCTGAAGGCGTTCAGATTCTGTTTTTGTGTTGTGTAATTTTTATTTATATTGAAGTATAAATAATTGTTTAACTTTATCTAAAGATCTTAAATGGTTTGCCGTTATCTGAAGTATCAGAGCGATTATAGTGTCGCCATTTATAATTCAGATAAAGATGAGGTTTCAGTATATGACCAGAAAGTCAGCAATCAATATGTATAGCCAAGTTAAAACCCAGGCAACACTTGAAGGTGCATCTCCACATAAACTTATTCTGATGCTGTTTGAGGGTGCGCAGGAGCGTCTGGCTACAGCCAAGGGGCATATGCAGCGTGGTGAAATAGAGGCTAAGAGCAGTCGAATCGATGCGGCAATCCGTATTGTTGAGGGGCTGCGCACTAATCTTGATTTTGAAAAAGGTGGTGAGCTTTCAGCTAATCTGGATTCTCTTTATGAATATATGGCGCTGCGCCTGGTTCAGGCCAATATGAAAAATGATCCTGAAATCCTTGATGAGGTTATGGGGTTGATTAGGGAAGTTTCTGTTGGCTGGTCTGGAATAAAAGACCAGGTAAATAGATAAAACAATATTTTATTAAAGATTTGGATGAGGGTGACGTTAGTAGTGATGAGGTGGTTATTGGATTGATCCGGTAATCAAAAAATAGATAAGCGGTTTTTTTATATTTTGTTAATGCCTGGAAACGAATTTTAGTGGTACAGGTTTAGTCAAGGAGAAATATCATGTCAATGGTAATTGGAACAAATGTAGCATCTCTGAGTGCTCAACGACAGGTGGGTATGGCTGTGCGTGACCAGGCGGAAGCGATGGAGCGACTGTCCAGTGGTAAACGTATCAATAGTGCGAAAGATGATGCGGCAGGATTAGGGATCTCGAACAGTATGACCTCTCAGATTCGTGGTCTGGATCAGGCGGTGCGTAATGCCAATGATGGTATCTCAATGATCCAGACTGCAGAGGGTGCGCTGGATCAGACTACCAATATTCTGCAGCGGATGCGAGAGCTGTCGGTACAGTCTGCAAATGGTACCTATAATGACAGTGAGAACCGGGCTTCACTGAATACAGAGTTTTTGCAGCTGCAAGCAGAAATTGATCGAATTGCGGATAACACCGAGTTTAATGGTAGCACACTGCTCAATGGTGATCAGAAGAACGGTGTTGAGATTCAGGTGGGTGATCAGGCCAACCAGACAGTTGAGTTTTCGATTGATGCAATGAATTCCAAGAGTCTGGGAATGGGTTCTACCAGTAACGACTTCGTTGGAGCGGAGATGGTGCTGACGGCAGGTAGTACCTATGCCACGGCGGCCAGTGATGTCAGTATCGGTTATAACGATGTATTGATTAATGGTCAGTCTGTTATTGCATCGGGTGGGACTGAGTTCCTCGCCTCTGCAGACAGTCTGGACAGTCTGGTCAATGCGATTAACACCAATATCAATGGGGTTAGCGCAGGACTGCTGGCCACAGCAGAAATTACCCTGAGTGGTGACGGTAATATCTCGACTACGGAAGAGGTGACGGTCACCTTGACTATGGCAGATGATACCACGCAGACCTACGAAATTCGTGATGCCAATACGGTTGAAGAGATTGCTGAGAAACTGAATACAGCCGGTGGTGGTGCATTCACTGCAAGTGTAGAGAATGGCAAGTTCATTGTGAGTGCAGAAGGAGTGAAGACGCTGGCAGTCGCAGATGGTGGTTCTGCACTGGGTGCGAGCAAGACAGTAGCTGGCGCACTGACGCTGACCTCGGATAATGGTGATGCGATTACAGTAGAGCGTGGTACAACGGGTACTTATGATGATCTGGCGGCGCTGGGTCTGCGTGAGTTCTCCGAGGCAGGGACTATTGAGGGTAATGGTATGACTGCTGCGAGTACGGTATGGGGTGTAGGTGATGTTAGTATCAATGGGGTGACTGTCGATGAGGGGACTACGGCCGGTTCACTGGCCACCAAGGTTGCTGCAATTAATGCGATCACCGATCAGACCGGTGTGAAGGCAGAAACCTTTGTGACGGCGGAACTGGATTTCTCGGCTGCCGCAGCTTACTCTGGTGTCGGGCTGATGATCAACGGTGTCTCTGCTGATGCAGCATCTGCCGGTGCCACACTGGCAGATATTGCTGAGAACATTAATGACAAGAGTGACTTGACCGGTATTTCTGCAACGGTTTCTGGGCAGAAGATTCGCTTGGAAGGTAATGCCTCCTCACTGCAGATTGGTGGTAATACGGGTACTGCAAACCTGATTGAGAATCTGACAGCAGTAACACTGGTGGCGACTAAAGGAAACACCATCTCAGCATCGACTTCGATGACATCGGTTGCCAACACGGTATACGGTGGACTGAAGCTCTCTTCTGAAAATGACAGCCCAATCAGTGTCAACTTGGGTACGGCGGCCAGTATTGCAGAGCATGGTCTGATTGAGTCCAATGTGGTGGGTGATTCCAGTAGCGGCGCCTCAATCGGTACTACCACTGTGGATACTGCGGCCAATGCAACCAAGGCGATTGATATTATCGATAATGCACTCAACGAGGTGAACAGCCAACGTGGTGAGCTGGGTGCGGTCAATAACCGTCTTGAGTTTACGGTGGATAACCTGCAGTCGGTCTCGCAGCAGACCTCGGCAGCACGGTCGCGGATCCTGGACGCAGACTTTGCGGCAGAATCGGCTGCACTGAGTAAGGCACAGGTGCTGCAGCAGGCGGGTACTGCGATGCTGGCCCAGGCCAACTCGGCTCCACAGCAGGTCCTCTCAATTCTGAGATAATTGCTGTAACTGGTTGAAAACTCAACCAACCGCCCCTTTCGAAAGAGAGGGGCGGTTTTTTGTTGGTTATGATTTAATTGGTACTGATATTGCATTCTTTATAAAAGAGATAAAAGAGAGTAAGTTTTTCTTTAGATGCGGCCAGAATTGCCGATAATGGAAGAGAAGAGATAGGAAAGAGAGATGGACAGTAATAACATTATTTCATCATTGGGTGCAGGTTCTGGGATCAATACCACATCGCTGGTCGAGGGGTTGATTGCGGCAGAGCGCGTGCCGAAAGAGGTGGTGATGGACTCCAAACAGGAGAAGCTGGATCTTCAGCTTTCCAGTTATGGGGTGATGGCTAGTGCGATGTCGACGTTGAATGATAGTGCAGAGGCTTTGGCCAGTTCAGATACTTTTGATACCAAAAATGTCTCCTACACCGAAAACACGGTACTGACTCCAACACTGGTAAAACCGGAGGCGCTGGCAGGTGAATATGAGGTGGTGGTTACCGCCCTGGCAGCTTCCCACTCAGTTTCATCAACTACCTTTAGTGATACCGGTGCCCAAGTGGGTAAGGGGACGTTGACCTTTAAGTTTGGTGAATGGGATGCAGGGTACTCCGCCTTCACCCTGGATGGTACCAAGTCAACCCAGGAAATTACCATTGATGACTCCAATAATAGCCTGACCGGGATGAGGGATGCGATCAATGATGCCGATTTTGGAGTTCAGGCCTCGATCATCCAGGAAGGAAGTAACTATCGATTACAGATTGTTGGGCCATCCGGGGCCAAAAATGAGATGGAGATTACTATTGTAGAAGATGGTGGTTCTCCTACCAATAATGATGGCAGTGATCTATCCCGTTTTGCATTCAATACGGGTGGCTCACAGTTGACGGCAAACCAGGGTGGGGCCGATGCAGCATTGACGGTGAATGGCCTTGCGGTTACCCGCGAGAGCAACAAAATTACGGATGTCATCACAGGGCTGGAGTTTACCCTCAATAAGGCGGATGCGACCCAGACGGTAGCCTTTACCATTACCGATGATTCGTTGGCGGCAGAGACGGCGGTGCGTGATTTTGTGACCGCCTATAACGACTTTTATACTACAATGAAGACGTTGACAACACCAGCCGATACCACGGATCTGGAGGAGGGGAGCACCGATGGTGGACTCGCTGACGATCCAACAGCACGAAGCATGCTGAAGCAGGTGCAGTCTATGCTTCGTCAGTCCGTTACCGGGGTAAGTGGAAACTATAACGCTCTCTCTACAGTGGGGGTGATGACCACGATGGAAGGGACACTGGAGATCAATGAGGGGCATTTTACCCAGGCCTTTGAGGATAATTATGATGATGTGAAGGATCTGTTTAATCCATCGGTATCCACTACCGATTCCCGTGTCGAGATCGTGCAATATAAGGCAGCCACAAAGGCAGGCTCTTTTCCGGTTACCGTCGCTACTGACCCGGCAAAAGGCTATCTCACGGGGGGGGCTATTACCCATGCAGACTTCAATACCTCAACAGAGGCGTTCAGCCCCTCACTGGATACCTCGGGCGGCGGCTATACATTCAATGTTTCTGTTGATGGTACCGAAAGTGGAACCGTCACCTTGAGTGGAACTTACGCAACGGCTGAGGCCTTGAGGCAGGATCTGCAAGATCAGATCAATACCGATTCAACCCTCTCTGGAGTAGGGGCAGAGGTCGATGTGACCTATGATGCCACCAATGACAATTTTGTGTTTTCCTCACGTAGTTGGGGGGCAAATTCGGTTGTGGATGTGACAGAGGTGGGTGCCAATATGTCAGGGCTTGGGGTTACGGCAACCAATGGTACCCACGGTGTGGATGTGGCGGGTACGATCAATGGTGAAACCGGATTTGGTTCAGGTAATATCATGTTGCCCCCACTGGGTAGTGATTTGGCAGGAATGAGTCTGCAGATTACACCAGGGGTCGCCAGTGCAACCGTCACCTATTCCAGAGGGTTTGCAACAGAGTTTTCCAACTTGATGAACTCTTTTCTGGAGAGTCAGGGGTTGATTGATCAGCGGGAAGAGCGGATCAATACTCAGTTGGAAGATATCGAAGAGGATCGCAGTGATCTGGATGACTATATTTCGCGCCGAACGATTGCGTTAGAGGCGCAGTTTATTGCGATGGAGCGGATTCTGGCCAGTCTGGGAGAGTCTGAGGGGTTGCTGGATGGTCTGGTGAATCGTCTGCCCTTTACCTATAGTTCATCTTAATAGTTAGAAATCAGTTGGTTCTTTAGAATATTCTCTATTATTGAGGCTATTTTTTCTGTATGGTTTATCTATTTAAAATTATCAGGTCATATTTATGTCAGAACAGATAGCCGAGCAAAAACCACAACGGGTAGAGGTTCAACTTTTTCCAGACGATTATCGGAATGAGCAGTTCAAGTCTAATATGGCCTTTTTCAAGGAGTTTCATCCGGGGCTCTATCAAGCGATGGAAGGGTATACTCCGCAAGTCTACCGAATCTGTTCCAACCCAGATGGTACGCCCAATATCTTCAATATGGAGCAGAAGAATCTGGTTTACGAGTTTGGTCCACAGAAGAAGGTCATTGAGCAGATTCGTAGTGGTATCCAGTTTGTTGGGATGAATATTAATTTAGGTGGATTGGCGCTCGACTTTGAAGAGAATGATGCGATTAATATCGACCCAATCCAGAAGAATATGCGGCGCAAGCTCTATGAGCGCGGGCCTTATGGTGCAGATAAGTTGGTGGAGCGGATCGGTGAGGCTATGCCACCCATTATGTCGGATTATATTCCCTATATGCGCGTGTATGGAATTGGGCTGGGGTATCATCTGCAAGAGTTGATACGGATGAAAAATATGACGTTCATCAGTATCTATGAGCCCAATGTGGATCTTTTCTATACCTCTCTCTATACCATCTCCTGGGAGTTGATCTTTAAATACTTTCAGTTGAAGCAGCGGCAGTTCACCAGTGCCAAATACCATATCAATCTCTATCTGGGTAACTCACCTGAAAATGTGATTGAGCAGAATAAGAGTTACCAGTCGGAGGTGTGTCGTTACATGGTGCTGGCGCAGGGGCGCTATGCTCATTTTGCCAAAGAGGAGAAGGTGAAAGAGTTAATTCGTCTGGAGCAGCGAGCAGATCATGACATGATTAATAATGGAACCAATGGCTGGTATGAAGATCAGCGGGCAGGGTTCTATTTTTCCGCCAGAAATATCAAGCGGGGCCATCCGATCTATAGTGGTAAGCAGGTGGAACGTTTCCTTCGTGTGTTTGTGGTGGGTAATGGTCCGTCACTGGATGAATCGATTAAATTTATTCGCGAGAATCGGCAGGATGCGGTCATTCTCTCTTGTGGTAGTTCATTCTCAACCCTGCTGGCAGAGGGCATTGTTCCCGATTATCAGATTCTTCAGGAGCGTGACTGGCACTTGACTGATTACGAGAAAGAGTTTGATAAAGAGCTGCTGAAACAGATTGATCTGATCAAGCTCAATGTGATCTCTCCGTCTGTAGACCATTATTACAATAATGTTTATGTGGTGCAGAAATACAATGATCCAGGGTCTTCTCTGCTGGGTGAGGATTACGCAGTAGTGACGAATGTGAATCCGACAGTAACCAATGCGGGTGTGGCGATTGCTGCGGAGTTGGGAGCCAATGAGGTCTTCTTGTTTGGTCTTGATTATGGTGCTCCGAAGAGTGCGACCACCATGCATGCCTCCAGCTCTCTTTACAAGACATTGGACCTTGGGGATGCGGTAGAAAATGAGATTGAGATCCCCGGAGCGTTTGGTGAAGCGGTATCAACTTCGAAGTTTCTGGCTTGGTCACTAGACGTGACGGTAGACAAGATTGCTCGTCACCCGGATGTCCGCTGGGTCAATGTGGGTGATGGTGCTCTGATTGAGGGTGCTGAGTCGGTGCACGTCTCGGATGTTCATAATTTTTCCAGAAAACTGAACAAGGAAAAGGCTATTCAGGAGGTGGTTGGCTGTTTTAATGCTGATTATGATGCTGATTATGCAATTGAGTTGCTGCGATTGAATGCGGCACAAATGGTCAGGGACTATTTTGATGTAGCCCTTTCATTTGCCGAAAGTACACCCAAAAACCGTGAACAGGTGATGATGGTTGCCACACTGATGGATCGGGCATTGGTGCAACACAAGGTGGTGGGCGGAATGAAGGGGGTGCTGAGTTATTATCCGGGCTTCTTGTTGAGTGGTGGTATTCAGGAGATGTTGGGGAATATCTTTTCTCAGTCGATTTATGTGAATGATGATCAGGCAGCAGCAGAGATGTTTGATACCGCGATGCAGGTACTGCGAGAGTATCGTGATGAGGTGATTGAGGATGTGCGAACTTTGGTCGAGCATATTGCCTCGGATGATGAGGTGGAGATTAAATTGTCCTATTAATTTCCATAGGAGAGAAGATGATGGCAAGAAGAGGAAGTCGAGGGCTGTTTCAATATCAGGATGTGGGTCTGAGCACGGCAATTACCGAGGCAGACCCGCACCGCTTGGTTCAGTTGCTCTATGAAAATGCAATTTCCAATATACATAAGGCCAAGGGGGCGATGTTGAATGATGAGATTGCGATCAAGGGCAAAGCAATTGGTCAGGCGATCTCTATTGTGGGTACCCTGCGCTCAACCCTCAATTTTGAGCAGGGTGGGGACTTGGCAGAGCGGCTGGATGCCCTCTACGAGTATATTATCCGC
>Ga0233441_1002346_pt1 | contig 14278 bp, 17 predicted proteins | sample SI_123_September_4_FD_182781 | JGI IMG/M metagenome (GOLD analysis project Ga0233441, IMG submission 182781) | Seawater microbial communities from Saanich Inlet, British Columbia, Canada - SI_123_September2016_135_MG | ecosystem: Environmental > Aquatic > Marine > Inlet | place: Canada: British...
ACTACTATCAACACCCCCACTAATACCAATCAAGCAGTCGTAATCTTTCCCTCTTCCGTGTTTTTTTATATTATGCACCAGCTCAATTAAGGCTGTTTTCTTATTCCTTATCATCTCATTTTCAATACGAAATTCATAGTTCTTACAATAATTACAAACACCCTCATTGTCGAACTTAATATCATTAATTGTCGTATCCATTACACATCGAGTGCATTTTGTAACAGTATTTATCATTTAACCTCGCTATTCATCATTGACTGTATATCATCAAATTTAGGGTAATTTATCAAAATACCTTTTAATTTTCCATGATAAACAAATAAACTGCCTGCTGCTGCTGCTGTAATATTAGCCTCTTTTATAATCTCAATCATATCATTTAAGTTTCCAGCCCCACCCAAAGCCACAATCGGAATTTTAGTTCTTTTTGACACTGTTTTTATTAGTTCTTTATCATATCCAAGCATAGTGCCATCATTATCAATAGAATTTAGGACAATCTCGCCCACTCCTACTTCATTTAAAATATTGACATACTCCTCGAGAGTAAATTTTGTTTTTGTTTTGCCATTGCAGATATAGATTGTCTTTTTCCCAAAAAATGTCTTCTTGTAATCTAGTGTAACCACAACGCTTTGAGATCCGAAAATATTTACAGCTTCTTTGATAAAATTCATATCATTAATAGCCTTACTGCTTAGAGATATTTTTTCAACGCCCAGGGCGTAAATTTTATGCATTTGGGAAATTGACTTAACGCCACCGCCATAACATAACGGTATAAAACACTCGCTTGCTATTTCCTCAATTAAAGCATAATTTGGCTCTTGGTTTTTTGATGTAACCCCAATATCAAGAAGTATTATTTCGTCAACCTCTTTGTCATTAAACAGCTTGACTGCATTTATTGGATCCCCAATATACCTTTCATTTTTAAACTTAATTGTCTTTACTAGGCCTTGATTATTAATCAACAAACACGGTATCACTCTATTAAATAACATTTCTAAAGACTGCTAAAATTTTTAAGCAATTGCATGCCAAATCTATGGCTTTTTTCAGGGTGAAACTGCACGCCATAGATATTTTTATATTTTATGGCGCACGAGAAAGGTTCATTGTAATCTGAGGTGGCTATAGTGCAAGAATTTTCAGCCTCCAAATAGAAGGAATGTACAAAATAAAACCTAGCCATGTTAAGATTTTTAAATAATCCAACATTTTTAGATTTAACTATGTTCCATCCCATATGAGGTGTTAATATATCTTTATCAAATCTAATAAAATTAGCATCAACCCATGATAGACCCTGGCTTTCACCCTCTTCGCTACCCTTTGCTAATAATTGCATACCAAGACAAATTCCTAATATTGGTTTTTTCAATTCCAAAATATTAAACTCAAGTGATTTAATCCAATTGGAGTTATTTATTCTGCGCATAGCCTCATCAAATGAACCGACACCAGGCAATATGTATTTGTCTGCATCATCAATAACCGCAACCTCAGAAGAAATTATATTATCTATCCCCATTCTATTCAGCATATTACTAATAGATTTAACATTTCCTAGTCCGTAATCAAGAATTACTATCATAAAATACTCTTTTATTTATCCAACAATACGTTTCGCTTTAATAAGTATGTCATTTAAAAAAAATATCATTAAAGCAAGTCTAGTTATTTGTAGACAACGATCTTTTTAAGTTAGTATTGGTTGCCACAATAATCAATCCAAGCCATAGAAACAAAATTCTAGAATCAACTAAAGAGTTAGATTTTAAAGTCTCTAACAATAAAAAAGCAGCTAGCATAATTAAACCACTATCTTTACAGTTCCTTCCAAGAAAGTGAATAAATTTTATGATAAATAAAGACCATAAGATCAGGCCAACCATTCCAGTTTCAAAAAAAACTTGAAGGATTATATTATGTGGATAGGCCCTAACATCCTCTCCAATGAAATACAAACCATAACTACCAATTCCATGGCCAATAAGAGGAGATTCTTGAATTCCATTTATTGCAGCTACCCACATACCATACCTACTATTTTCATAGATTTTATCACCAGAAATAGCTGAAAATCTATTAAATAACCGCTCATACAATGAATCACCATATAAAAACATTAACACCGTAAAAACAATCAAATAAAGAAAATTTTTACTTTTAAAAAATTTTATATTTACATTCATCACGCCATAAATTAATATCAATAAAATGAAAATGAAAATCGGCCCTCTAGCCCCAAGAGCAATCACAATGATCAAACTAGCAAAATGTATAATTTTTAACATATGACTCTCGTCATTAATAAACATTAATACAGATGATAAAAGAATAGAAGATATAGCCAGATAATCAATACCATACCCTTTCTCAAGTTGTAAATATACTGTAAGTTGATCAAACACAAAAAAATAAACTAGCAAGAAAATAACAGCACCAACATAAACTAATTTATACAACGATTTAAAGGTTAGAAAATCATCATACTTTCTAATTAACAACATTGGAATAAATAAGGAAAAAATGGCTAGACTATATTTGAGTGATGCAGTTACCGAGTATGATTCACTTAAGGTATAGATGTTTGAAAAAATATAGAAAATAAAGAAAGGGATAAACCATAAACCTTCTGATACATCAGAACGTCTAATTGTTGTTTTTGTAAGAAATAATGTGGCAATAGTTAATATATACAACAAAATGGTTATATCAAGCCCTGTAGCAATAAATGGCTTAATAACACCAGAAAACATAAGGGTGATAATTAATATAGTTCTAAACATAGTATTAGCTTCTGCACGATGTTTTTGTGTAATTAGACTATGCATGCTTTTGTATCAAGAAGATGCTATCAACAAGCTTTTTTTATTCTTTACAACTATATTTTTAAATTCGTTGCACACCTACACATCTCCTTTATTAAAGATCGTAGTTATTATTTTTTGAAAAAATGTGACAATCATTCAATAAAGCAACTTCTAGCACGTCATCCTTCTTGATGACAGCATCATCTTTATGATTAAATAAACTTAGTAGAAGGGTAGTTGCTTTACGTCTAAGATGAAATAATATTCTTTTTATCCAAAAGTTTATAATATAGTAATATATTTTATACATTTTTATCTTTTTTTCACCTCTCTTAACCTTAATTGCTGATTTAATAAAATTATTATAATTTGCATCAAACACAAAACATCTAGCGTATAAATATTCGTAGTTAAATTTAGATATATATTCACTCATATTCATTCTTTTTAATGAGTGTATAACCGATTCGGCATAAATAGTATTTCCAGACCAGTAAAACGGCACACCTGGAGTCCACTTACTAGATGCATCCTTGGGTAGTTGTTCAACTTTAGAAATTTCACCATGGTGATGTCCAGTAGCCCCCTTCCCTGCCGCACTCAAAGACCCTTGTCCAGAAATAACTAATGGAATATCTATCGATATATATTTTTTGACATATTTACACAATGCAATAGCATTAGCCATGTCTGGACTAGGGCCAGGGAAGTATGAGCCAGATTCTTGATACACTTGATCTAAAATATTTTTTCTGACCACTCCATGATATACACGTGGTAGATTCAATATCTGCGTTCCACCAGTTTTCATTACTTCGTCAAGTAACGAGTAAGCATCTACACATTCAACTTTTCCTGTACATTCAGTGGGTTGAAACACCCCTGATGAGTTCTTATAAAATCTTGGGATAACATCAGGCCAAGTATATAATCCCTTTAAAGGCAAGATTGCATCAATCTCATTGCGCGACCATTGCTTAACATATTCTATCAAATATTTACTAAATATATCATCATCACCCAGCATAGTTACATATTCACCTGATGCCTTTGAAACTACATGGTCAAAATTCTCTGTTTGGGAGACACTCTCCTCTAGATAATAATACTTCACTCTTGGATCGTTTATATAATCCAAAAAGTTAACAAAGTCCTTATTTGCGCCTAACTCACTATTGTCATGTATGACTAATTCTATCTCATTGGAGTTTATTGAATTAAAATACTTAACCAAGAATTTTAAATAATAATATCTATTTTTTGTTGCAACGCAAATACTTAAAATAGTTTTCAACTTAATGCCATCCCTTGAACTTAATAAATTCTGTAATGTGGAAAAGATGCAGAATTTCCTTTTACCCATTGGGCCATTTCATATACCATTTTTTCATAATCAGGCACTTCAAAATCCAAGTCAAAATTCTCACGCTTCAAGGTCTTGTTAAGTATAATTTCCTCATTCTTGACAATATCAAGTCTATTATTTTTGAAATATTTATTAAATAATTTAAGAAGCTCATACTTTGAAATATTTGAATTATTTACCATATTATGCAGGCCGCTAATTTTTAATTCTGCAGCTTTTTCCATAGCTTGAGCCAAATGTAGAGTTGTAATTCCAGTCCACAAAACTTCTGAATAGCCTTCAACCAATCCATTCTGACTCATAAACCAATTTAATAAACCAATTCCATTCTTGTTTATATCAGGGCCAACTATTGATGTTCTGAAAGTAATATTTTTTTCATCTTCAAGCTCACCTAAAGCTTTTGACCTATCATAGAAGGTCTCGCCATCTCTAAAGTCTTTTTCTGTGTAATTACCATTTTTGCCTGAATAAACACAATCAGTACTCATATGAATGATCTGTGTATCTATATCCTTTGTAACATCTGCTAAAAAATGGGGGAAATATGAGTTTATATACACCGCCATATCTTTACTACTCTCTGCAAATTGATTCAAAATACCAATACAGTTAATAACTGCATTAAATTTATTATCCTTTATCAAATTGGCAACTAGTTTAGTATTCTTCGCATCACCCTCAATATATTTACAATGGCTAAGTTTTTTTCTTGCAAATCCGGTTACATTGTGCCCTTTTCCATGTAAATAATGAGAAATTGTATACCCAGCCATCCCTCCGGCGCCTAACACTAAAATATTCATAATTTGTTGTTGTAAAAATTTAAAAAAAGACCTCTTACCTCACCGGAACCAATATCAAGAGCAATTTTAATATCTGAAGATTCTAATATCAGCTTTGATGTTATATCCAACACCGTTTCTGTGCCTAATTTTTTAGATAGGAATCTTCCTATTTTGCCACGCAGTTTCATTTTTTATCCTTTTATAGTATGAGACGTTTGAATTTTTATTTGTTTATATTTTTGCAGCTCTCTTTTTTCCAAAAATTTAATTAAAAGTTATAATTTCGGCTAGTTTGTTTTATTTCAAATATTGAAGTATCTGTTGTTGTTAACATTAAATCAATCTATATTTAGCAATTTACGAACATATTCTTGAGTTAGAAGCAGCTCCTTCATTTCGTTTATACTTAATCTCTTGGTGTTATCCGAATTATATTCAGTTATATTTTTGAGACTCCCTTTGGATTCAATATATTTTGAATAGTTAAGATCCCTATAATCAGCAGGAATTCTATAATAATCACCTAAATCATCTGCCTTTGACATCTCCTCATGACTACCTAAAGATTCATACATCTTTTCACCATGCCTGGCTCCGATTATATTTATTTCACTACTACTATTAAACAATTCTTGCAATGCATTTGCTAGGGTAATGACAGTTGCTGCAGATGACTTTTGAATAAAAATATCCCCTGGATTGGCATTCTCAAAAGCGTAAGAAACTAAATCAACCGACTCTGAAAGAGACATCATAAATCTGGTCATATTTGGATCTGTTATTGTTATAGGTTTATTTTCCATGATTTGCTGAATAAATAGCGGAATAACAGAGCCCCTAGAGCACATAACATTGCCATATCTGGTTGCGCAGATCATATTATTAGCCCTCCTTACCCTAGCATCTCTAGCTTTTGAGATTGCTAATTTTTCCATAATTGCTTTAGTCATTCCCATGGTATTAATTGGATAAACCGCCTTATCAGTACTCAAAACGATACTTTTCTTTACATTATTCCTTGCAACAGCCTCTAGAACATTTTCAGCACCAATAATATTAGTTTTAATGGCCTGCATTGGATAGAACTCACATGAAGGGACTTGCTTTAGAGCTCCAGCATGGAATAGGTAGTCCACACCAAACATTGCAGAATTGACACTTTCAAAATCCCTAACATCTCCAATTATAAAATTGAGCTTGCTATTTTTATAAGCCATTCTCATATCCTCTTGTTTTTTCTCATCTCTACTAAAAATTCTTATTTCTGCAAGATCACTATCAATAAACCTGTCAAGTACGGTACTTCCAAAAGAACCTGTACCTCCTGTTATCATGAGTACTTTATTTTTTAACATTTGTCAACTATCCTTTTTTTATTAATTTTCTTCTATATTTAAATGGTGTAATCTTAAAAATTACCCCTCTAACAACCTTGTATATAAACAAAAATACTTGATATTTATTACTATATATACCCCTGTCATCACTCACCTTAATGCCTAACGTTTTCAAGTCCTCAATAGCTGGACTTAGCCATTGTCCCTTTATTACACCGTGTATATATGTGAATTGGTCATGATGTACAGAATAAAATTTATCAAATTTATCTGAACGTATTGCACCTTTTTTTTCAAACTCCCAAGCGTTTTCATTAACGTCTAACAGAGATAATAATGTATTTATTTTCCATACGGCAAACGTAGCAGTAGGTCTATATGGCGCGCCAATTGATATTTCACCGTAATCCTTATTGTGCGATATGTTTGGCTTGGGTTCATTAATCAGGGTAAGGTAGTTACCTTTGTTAGAGGTAAATTCTTCAATTATGCTGTTTAAAACGGTAGTGTCCACTTTTTCTTTAAGAAATCCATCTTCCATTAGTAACAAAACATACTCATATCTATCCAGGCCTTTTAATGCATTAATTAAATTTTGGGACCATGTTATATCTTCACCGACAGTAATTGTCTCAACCCGTGAATCGGGATATACATTAAAATTTGACAGCAAAAAAGTATCAAACTTATTATCCGGCCAATTCTTAAAATACAATTCAAAAAAAGGAGGCCATAAATCTGAATATGCATCACAACTTAATACTAGTACCGCTAAATTAGACCCTGTTTTCTCTTGCATTTTTATACACCTCAATAATTTTATTAATATTTTCCTTCTTGCTAAAATCATCAACAAGGGATATACAATTTTCGGACATTGTTTGGTAGTTATCTAGTATAGACTCAACACAAAATCTAGCTTGCTCTATATTTGCAGGATCAACAGGGAAGCCAATAACACCATCTTCATAAAACCCGTCAATTCCTTGGCCTTTTGTATAAATAATAGGCACTCCTTGTGACATTGCTTCTGCATAAACCAAGCCAAATGTTTCGTAAAAAGATGTCATAAAGAAGATGTCACTATTTCTATAATGATCTCGTAATACCTCCTTATCATCTATCTTATCCAACATTTTAATGTGATTATTTTTTTCAACTCTAGATTTTATGTGTGCATAATATTGTCTATTGTTCTTTAATGCACTATCTAGATAGCCTATTATTTGAACGTTAAAATATATATTCTTCAACCACTGTGTTTCAAAAACATCTAACAAAAAGTCTATATTTTTATTAGATGTATACTCACCAATAAAAATAATATTGACAATATTTTTGTTTATTTTTTTTTGTTGGCACTTATTTTTAATCCAATAATTGTTAATTGAATTTGGAATTACTTCCGCATCAAATTTTAAGTTATTTATATTCTTATCTTTTATTTCTTTTTTTATAAAATCGAAAAATATTCTATTAATAAAAATTGTTTTACTTTCAGATATACGATTTAAAATTATCCTTCTGTGGAAGGGTGATTTATTGTAAACCGTATTTATATCAACATTTCTTACACTTAGAATATGAGGAGATTTTAATTTATTAGACAACCATGCCCCTATTGCGCCATTAGAATGCACTGTATGGGAATGGATAACATCTATATTTCTACCTTTAAATTCATCTATCAATTTTAATAAAAATAGCACTCTGAGTTTTGGAAATATTTTTGAAATAATATTGATAATATTTGGTATTATTATCACTCTTACATTTGGCTTCGCTCCTACAGAACTCATATGTTTCAAATAACTGTCTTTATTTGGTAACACTACTAATACGTAACTATTGACTCCATACTCTAACAATCCTTCGATTAACTCTTGGTAAACTCTAGTACCATAGTAATTATTACAAATATGTAAAACTCTTAGCGATTTCATTTAAAAAAATATCTTAGCCCTTAATTATAGAATTTAATAATTTTATTACAAATAGAGCTTATTTCTTTATTTGATAACTGCGTTGCTGATGGAAGCCAGAGTCCTTTTCTACCAATCAATTCAGCTACTGGGTATCTTCCATCAATTCCATATGCTTTCTGCTGATTGATTGGCGGATACATCACTCTTGTACCAACATTATTCTCTTTCAAATAATTTTGTAGCGCCTCCCGATCCTTGACAAGAGTATCAATAAACCATGGTGTTGTAGATTCTAAATCTTGATCAAAAAACTGCAATTGAGTAACATTTTTTAGTTCATTCTTATACTGGGCCAATATTTCTTTTTTTCGCTCAACTCTCCATTTAAGCTTTTTCATTTGCTCTATACCAATACAAGCTTGCAATTCTGTAAATTTAAAGTTATAGCCCACCTCGTCATGTATATCATTACCACCGCCTGAACGACCAAAATCTTTTAATTTTCTAAGTCTTTCCGCAACCTTGTCATCATTAGTAATAATCGCCCCCCCTTGACCTGTTGAAATAATTTTTGGCGCTGAAAATGAAAAACTTCCAACCAAGCCAGCTGTACCAATATGCCTACCATCAGGATAAAAAGAACCCAAAGACTGGGCAGAATCTTCAATTAGAATAATATTTTTTTCTTTACATAAATCTTCAAAAGCTTTAATTCCTGACTTTGGATAACGCCCATTGGCAGACACCAACATTATCGCTTTTGTTTTAGAGGTTACTGCCCGCCTAACCAAATCAATATCTAAGCAGAGCGTTTCTTCTTCTACATCAACAAAAATAGGCCTAGCGCCAAACATTTTTATTGAATTGGGCGTGGCAATCATCGTATAATTTGGCACAATAACTTCATCGCCAGCCTCTACGCCAACAGCCATTGCTGCAAGTGTTAAGCTAATAGTACCGTTGTTTACCACTACACAATGTTTTGCACCCGTGTAATCTGCAATCATTTGCTCAAACTCTTCAGTACGTTTAAACTCAGTGATGAAGCCATCTTCATCCATATACTCACAAATCGCTCGCTTCTCTTCTACACCAAACCACGGGCGCATTTGCATTATAAAATTATTCATATCTACTCCATACACCCATCTATTGTTATTACCGAGCCGTTTGTATAATCAGATAAAACAAGAAAATTGATAGCATGATAAATATCTTCTGCTGAACCTAACTTTTTAGAGGGGACGTCGCTAATATAAAGTTTTTGCATTTTCTTATCTAGTTTTTTATACAAACCAGAATCAAAATAACCTAAACTTATCACGTTAGAGGTAATTCCAAATCTAGCACATTCCTTAGCTAGAGATCTACTAAAGCCACATAAGGCTGATTTTGATGCACTATAAGCTGTTGCTCCCACAGAACCTTTAACGCCTTTTACTGAAGAAATATGAATAAATCTACCCCATTTATTTTGAATCATCAAGGGGAATAAATACTTTGCAAGTAAAAAGCTTGAAGATACATTTATGTTGAGAGTTCTATTCCATGAATCTAACTCCTGATTAACAATTAAGCTATCGTCCTTGTAAGCTGCAAAATTTATGACAACTATCTCTGATAAATTCTTCTTAATTGAATCAACAAAATCTTTGATATTGTCTTCATTTTGAAGATCTAATTGTGATAAATAAATATTATTATCTTTAATGTTTGGATTTTTACTGTTAAAAGTTCCATATATCACATTCTCTTTAGAGTGTCTATACATTGTATCTTGAGCCATGTTAGAACCATACCCAATTACTATAAATTGTTTATCTTTAATATTCAACTAAACATGCTCCATATGAAAGGCCAACGCCAAAACCAAACATCATTAATTTGTCACCACGCTTGATAATACCCTCATCAATTTTTTGCTTTAATAAAATAGGTATGGTACAAGAAACTGTATTTCCGTAATCTTGATAATTTGTAAGGAATTTCTCCTCATCAAGGTTTAACTTTCTAACAATATTATCCATAACAACTTTACTGGCTTGATGGAATAAAAAGTAATCCACATCATTAATAGACATAGAAGCTTTACTAAGTAGCTGCTTTGTAACTGTTGGAACGTTAGCCATTGTAAATAAGAAAACTTCAGCACCTTTCATATAAAAATCGCTGGTTTTAGTGCTTTCTATTTTTGATGCACTATTCCTAACAATTAGACTATCAGCTCCGGAACCGTCTGTACCATATAAAAAAGGTCCTAATTTGTTATCACCTTTTGATTTTGTGATTATAGTTGCTGATCCAGCATCACTAAACAACGGGCGACTAGTTCTATCATTTATAGAAATATACTTGGTATATGTGTCACCGCATAAAATCAATGCTTTTGAGGCTTGATTGGCTTCCATCAGACTCCCGACGACACTTAATGCATAAACATAACCCGAGCAACCAAGATTAATGTCAAATGCAGCTATATTTTTATCAAGCCCTAAGCGATCTTGAGCAATGCATGCAGTAGTTGGAAGTATATATTCAGGTGACTGAGTTACAAATACAAGTAAATCTATATCTTGTAATTGACTATGGAGCTTCTTACCAGCTTCTACTGCAAGGTCTAATGCTGTCTCATTGTCACCGGAACAATATCTATTGTTAATCCCCGTTTTATCTAATATCTTATCAATATCCCAATCAGGATTAATACTCTTAAGTATGGCTAAATTTTCTTGTGTAGACCCAAATTTATAAGAAACCTCTTCAATCTTAACTCTCATCTATTAGATCTGCATTCTTAAGAACATTGAAGATCTTATTTACAGAAGTAGACTCACCCAATTCAGATATTAAAGATGCCCTGCCTTCTGTAGCATGGTCAAGAGAGGTTAGTACACTTAGCTGACCTAATGAGTCCCATTCAGGGATGTTATCCATTGAGGATTCACCTGTAATCTGATTTTCAGCTTCTAATGCATTTGTTATTAGTGAAATTAAATCTTTTTTAGTAATTTTCATATATATTTCCTTATATTTTATTTAATAATGTCAAGTATTCTTGTGGCAATTTGATTATCTTGAAAAGAGCTGAATCCAAGATTGTCATTATTTATTTCAATATGCACAGTATATTTCAGTATAGCCAATAAGTTTTCCAAATTTTATTTCATAGTCAGAAAGCCCTTTATTTTTAAGTCTTTCAAGAGTCTCTATATGCTCTAGCATCTCTTGAGGAGCTGGCCACTCTTGTCTTTCAACCAAATCTACATTCGTAAAAGTATTTTTAGCATTTTCTAGAATTGATTTTTTATTTGAAAAAGAAATAACTGGAAAAAGTAGCTTTCCATCTTGATTCAAGTACTTATATGCATTATCAATTACTGCATTAACCAACGAGTCTCCACCCTCTCCAGCCTCACATGAGATATTTTTAAACCATGGAGAGATTGTGGCAATTTCCTCTGCAACGCCTGAAATATCGTTAATAATAAGATCAAATTTTTCTTGTGTCCATGCATTAAAAATATCACTCTTTCTAACGTCTATATCTACTCCATATTTTTGAGCATTATTATTGACTATATCAATTACAGTCTCACTAAGATCTGAAGCACTTAACTTCACCTCATATGTGGAGTGCTTTGCAACTAGAATTGCAACGACACCACACCCACATCCAAGATCTAGAACACTAGAGGGCTTATCAAGAACCTTAAGGGTGGCATGAATAATACAATTAGATGTTTGTGTAGGTACAAATGTTTGATCATCTAATACAAACTCACTCACTCCCAGTCTTTTATCTTTAAAGGTATATTTATTCATTTTCTTTGGTGTTTATTCATTAAATCTCTTATCATGTCAACATCTCTATATCCATATGTTTTAAAATGCCTAGATTTAGGCCCAACAACAGCACCTTCTTTTACATTGGTACTTACTATTGTATGTGCTGATACTGTCGCCCCAAATCCTATTGTAACCTTAGGAAGTAAAATACTTCCTGAGCCAATCTTGCTAGCTTCTTCCATAACAATGTTTCCGCATATGGTTGTAGAAAATTCAGGATCAATAGAGGAACTTGTAAGATTTGGCTTTACAAAATCATCTATACCTGTAAAAAGTGCGCAGTGTGTAGAAATACCAACAAAATCTCCCAATTTAATAGAGCCTTTAACCGCACTAATGAAGCAAAATGAAGCAACATGTACATAACTACCTATATTAATTTCACCTTTGAATGTTGAAAAATCATCTATTCTAGAACAATCTCCAATAGACGAATTTTTGATACCGTAAAAACTTACTTTTTTGCTTACTTTCGTGTCTTCTCCAACAGACACAAAACCAATATCAATTAATTCTTGTTTTGTATAATACATATTTTTTTAAATACCTTGGTGTTGTTAAAATTTTACCTTATCTTTATCCACGGATATAAACGGACCATTTTTGGATTCAATAATTTGCGTATTGTCCTTTAATATTTCATATCCATGTCCGCCATAACCAAATACTGCTAAATCTCCTTGGTGTAAAACATAGTCTTGGAAAAATTCTTCTTCTTCGGTAAAAAGCAAAACCTTTACAGACCCTTGTTTTACATAGATAGTCTCTTGTGTACGGGTTGCAACCCTGTCAAACTCTTTGTGAATATGAGAATCAAGCTTTCTACCTTTGTCATACCACCAAGAACCCACCTGAACGAAAAGCTCATCTGGCGTTATAAAATTAAGCCCTTTAACCCAATCTGAATCTCGATAGATAATTGATATTATTTGTCCATTATGTGTAATTTTTTCCATTTATTTTGCATCCCTATTTGATAAAATTGGCTTGTTTGATAGCCACTTAATGCCAATACTGGTATCATTCCAACTCACTGAAAATTGCTCATCTGCATCGATATAATCACCATCGTAAGCTAATTTATAATGATAAACAGCTTCTGAGCTATTAACATAATAAGCATTACCCATATTAGGTGGAACTAAAATCAATTTCTGATTATCTTGACTGATAACAAAACTTTGCCATTTTTTGTAAGTTGATGAGTCCTTACGCATATCAACAACCACTTGTTGAATTTCTCCATGAACACAAGTAACCAACTTCCATGATTTCGTGTCGCCGTGTATACCCCTTAGAACATTATGCTTAGAAGTTGAGAACTTATCATGTTTAAAGAACAAATCATCTGGCAATAACTCTTCCACCTCGCCTTTCAAAAATGAAGTCCAAATATTTCCCCTTGCATCCTCTGATACCGATGGTGTCAGAATGTAAACTCCGCTAATTTTTGTAGATTGTTGTATATCAAATTCTATGCTCATTCTTTACCTCCAAAACCATCATTTTCAAGATCATATTTAACCATGCCAGAAACCAATTCTTGGAATGATACTTTTCTCTCCCACCCAAGCTCTTTTTCGGCCTTAGATGGATCACCTAACAATAGCTCAACTTCTGCGGGCCTAAAGTATTTTTCATCAATCTCAACCAATACTTTACCCGTGTTGCTGTCTATGCCTTTTTCCTCGACTCCAGTACCTTGCCATTCAATGTCAATATCCACCTCTTTAAATGACAGTTCTACAAATTCTCTTACTGTATGTGTTTCGCCAGTAGCAATTACATAATCTTGAGGTTTCTCCTGTTGCAACATGAGCCATTGAGCATAAACAAAATCTTTAGCATGCCCCCAATCGCGTTTAGCATCCATATTGCCTAGCTTTAATATTTTCTGCCTACCTTGATGTATCCTTGCAACTGCTTGAGTAATCTTTTTTGTTACAAACGTTTCTCCGCGTCGAGGAGACTCATGATTAAACAAAATACCATTACAAGCAAACAAATTATAAGATTCTCGATAGTTAATTGTTACCCAGTACGCATAAAGTTTTGCCGCCCCATAGGGGGATTTTGGATAAAAAGGAGTCGTTTCACTTTGTGGCTCTGTGCCTGGAATACCTCCAAATAGTTCTGATGTAGAGGCTTGATAATATTTACAATTAGGGCCTAAATCACGCACAGCATCTAATAT
>Ga0233441_1002347_pt1 | contig 14274 bp, 6 predicted proteins | sample SI_123_September_4_FD_182781 | JGI IMG/M metagenome (GOLD analysis project Ga0233441, IMG submission 182781) | Seawater microbial communities from Saanich Inlet, British Columbia, Canada - SI_123_September2016_135_MG | ecosystem: Environmental > Aquatic > Marine > Inlet | place: Canada: British...
TCTGGAATGACGACTTTGAATGTCAGTAAATCATATTTGCGAAAAAATAATTTGCACGCTTTTTCGATACTTCAAATTAATATCGCAAAAAATAAGTATGAATCCATAACTCATCCCCTCCAGGTTCACGAAATATACGGTTCTTCGGATGCACCAATTGAAACAATATTAATTCAACCTGCTAATAAGTTGAATATTCGGATTGTTGATGAGGCTAGTAATCCACTTTCAAATGTAAAAATATTTGTTAACAATACTGAAATAATCATATCTAACGAAAAGGGAATAGCTGAGTATATCTATCAGACTAGGCGATCAGGGGAAAAGATAAGTCTTAACGTTTCCGAGAAAAACATGTTGCCCGTTAGCAAGGATGTAACATTAGGATCGATTGAAAAAACAATCACCCTATCCACATCTGCTTTTAACTATTATCTATCTGTTATAGATGTAGGTACGGGGAATAGTATTGAAGACATTTTACTACAATCAAATACTGCAGGTGTATCCTTAAGCAAATCCTCAAATGGGAAATATCAGTTATTGTTTGATGATATTGATATAGAATACTCTCTTGTTCTTTCTGACAGAGATAAGAGATACGAACCCTATACTTTCAATATTAGCCCTAGCAAAGAAAATCTTGGGAAAGATCAAGTCCTTAAATTAAGCCCTAAAACATACGCCCATTTTATTGTCAAAGACAACTCTGGGAAATTGCTGCAAGGTGCTGAAGTCTCCACATCTGCAGGAAACTTGGGTAAGACGGACAAAAAAGGTGAACTTCAGATTGATCTGAATTACCAGGGTGATGCGGTTTTATTTATCATCAGGAAGTCATATCATAAAGCTTCCGAAGTAAAAAAATTCTTGAAATCAGGGGAAACTTTGATTGACGTCAGTCTAATCCCACTTGAGATGCAAATTACTCTAAAGGATAATGAATCTGAAGGGATAATAGGTGGCGAAGGGGTTTGGATCGAAAGCAAATATTACTCATCAGATGAAAATGGTCATATCACTTATGTCCCAAAGCGAGATAAATCAGATATCACACTTGATTATCGTGGTAAAAATAAAACGTATTTAAAAAAGAAAATGGTCCATAAGTATGATTTTTCATTCAATAGGAATGTTGTCTTCAATCTAGAGCCTAGACCTTCAATAAAAGTTAAAACTATATTCATTGATCCGAGGGGGAACAAAGGTGAAATACCAGGTGTTGCCATTTATCAAGATGGGGAGAGGATTGGAGTTTCGAATGACAATGGTGAGTTCTTAATCGAACTGGATGCACCAGGAAAGCGCTATACTCTTGAAGGTAAGAAAATGACCTTCATCGGTGATCCTGTTGAAATACCGGCAGATCGGCCGACAGTGTTTACAGTTGAGCTAATCTTACAAGGTATCACGGGTACCATAAGTGTTTTGGATATTTATTCCAATCAAGTTGCCGGTCTAAACATATCTGTGGATGGAGCTCTTCCATCCCAGACGAATAGATGGGGTCAAGCTGTTGCACGGTTAAGAGCTTTGAAGGTACCTGTTAACATTGTAGTGACAGACCCACAAAATCGATATTTGGATGCTTCGTTTACCCATACCTTCCAAGAAGCTAAAGATACTAAAACTATTGAGGTTAGACCTAAACCAGTACCTATGCAAGTTACTGTTGGATATTCGGATGGTTCAATTGCCATTGCGGATATTGAGGTGTTACCACCCCCTGGTAACACAGGTCTAACGAAGTTTAGCCTGGTCGCCGGCATAGTTGACATTGAGGTATACAAACCAGGGCGCTATGAGGTGAAATATACAACAAATGATTTCATTTTCGGTACACGTGAAATTGAAATTAAACTGGGAGAAACTGCAAAACGTGTGAATTTCATGATTCCAAATGCCAGCATGCGTATCTTAGTAGATAAGGAAGAGGTGGTTCCTGTTTATGTTTATGCACGGAGTAGTGGAAATGATGATTTTAGACAATCACTGGGCATGATCAGCGGTGACGGTATTGCAAAAATTGACCTTAGCGGTCCTGGGTATACAGAGTATAAGTTGGTATTTACCCGACCTGGTTGGGGATCTCCCTCTGAAGAGGTCGTAAAACTACTCACTCCGGAGCAATTATTTGATCTAACTCTCGGTGGAGAGTACTTGAGTTGCAAGAAATATGAAGCTCAACAGGAATGGCAAGAAGCCTGCGATGCTTGTGCCGAGGTAAAGGGAAATGATCCGAAATATTGTGAGGCTGTTTCAACTTTAATACTACTGTATCGCGACAAGTTGAATAATACTCAAAAGGCTACCTTTTATGCCAATCAATATACAGATATGATGTCTTCAAACTGTGGTGAAGAGTGGGAATATTACTCAATTTATCTTTCTCTCCTATCACAAATGCAAACAATACCAGAGAATTACATAAACGATAATCAGATATTTGATTTGTATCAGGATTTCATGAAAGTAGTCATATTCCAGATCAAGGACAAATCCCAAAAAAATGAACAAATTAAATATGTGGAACAAGCATGTGCCGATATCGCATGTAAAATGATTGAAGACCTACAAAAAAAACATGCTAGAACATTCGATATAATAAAAAAAGGGGCATTCAGGGTGGAAGCTGATAGAGTAAATGATGACCTACAAATATATATTCAGGATCTTCCTACAGATTTAAGAGAATACTATGACAATAAAGCTTCAAGTTCCCTAGCAAAAATGTAGGAGTGTGGAAATGAATAGGCGAACAATCACCCTAGCTCTTACAATCGCAATTCTTATTGTTATTGGTTATAAAATATTCGGACCTAAGACCGGTCCTGGACACAATGATGGTGGTAGGGATCTTCAAACTAAATCTGCGCATTTTGATCCTTTTGTCCAAATTGAATTCAATAATGGCGACTACGGAGAGAGTAATTATCAAAAACACATGGAAAATTGGTTGCTGGTTGAGAAATCCATTGATGATCTAGTCGGGCGAAGTATTACATCATCGAATTATCTTGATTCATTGAAAATCGCCAGGTTTATGCTAGAGTGTTATATTTCAGACACGTATATGCAGGCCTTTAATCTAGCCTCAAAGCTGTCCACCGATCTTTACATCGCACCTCCACCGACAACAACAAATCCTCAACTACCGTTAAGATTTAGTACGGATTTTACAACTCATTCAAGAAAAGTTGTCTCTGAAATTATTCCAATGATTGCGAAAAATACCCAGATGGGGATACCTTTATGGCAAACGGTTATTCAATTGTCTATGGGTGTGCTTTCGAAAGATAAATGCTCGAATGTGGATCAGATAACAGATGCTGCGATTGTACAAGATGATAGCTCAGCATTTGTCTTGGATCCCGTTGTGTATGCAGAATTAACTAAATGTTTCCGAATGCAAGCAATTGAACACTATCAGGACGACTTATTAGGAGAAATGAATGAGAGTGTTGAGGGGTTTGCCTCACAGTTAAAATATGTAAGTCTGCTTGCAGACGACATAAATGATTTCTTTACTTTAAAAGAACTAGCAGATAGCCACTTTATAGCTTCCCTTAAGGATTCATCGTTAAATCTCCTCTATATGGAAGACATTGCAAATTCGGTTGCAGTACTTGTTTTTAGGGAAATATTACCACTTGACGAGGGGAGAAAAATATTGGCAAATACGAATTTCCCCTTCTCAGAACTTTTATTAGATCTCCTTATTTCAGAAGCCTCAGGACAGTTAGAACCAATAGGGTCCTATAACATTCCTTCATTGGGTGAAGTGACTGGAATTGACAATCCTATTCTGACCCCTATGCTTGTCATCAGATTGGCAAGCTATCTGGAGAAATCAGACCATCCGCTTGAGGCTTCGTCACTCATTAATTCTTTTTGGTTCCACGATGCAAATACTTTTCCACCCAAAACGTACTGGTGGTTTAATAATTATCCAAAATATTTAATTGAATCCTATGGACTTGGGCGATTAGATGGTGGGCAGTTACCCTTGTGGGTGTCTGCCTACTATTCAATATCTGGAAGTGATAGTGGACTGACAGCAATTCTTGAATTGGGTAAATACTACAATATGATTGTTTTCCCCCGGACTCCTGCCACGACTGCCGGATCTTCCAACTAAATAGGATTACAAAATTGCGACTAATCATTGTGGAGAATCATACATGAAGCACCCGCGCTATTCATTATTTTTATTGCTATTATTAATTATTTGTGGATCTGCTAAATCCCAAGATTATTTCGGGATGAAGTACGCAGAATCTGTCATCCATTCCGATGCTCTTGACCCGATATATGGTCGAAGAAGTGGGGATCAGATAAGAATCGGTGAATTCATTTTTAGCCGCCTTTGGAGATGGAATAATAGACTGAATCTTGAGGCTGACCTCCTGGTGAGTATTCCAGACCCGACCCTAGATCGAAGTGGTCTGATGTGTAAGCTTAAGCCAAATCTTAGATGGCCAGATGGCAAGCCGCTAACGTCAAAGGACATCGCTTTTACCATTAATGTATACAAAATGAATAGTAAAACGTATTTGAAAGAGCAGTGTGCCAACACCCAATGTGAAATTATTAATGAGAGAGAATTCATTCTTAGGCCCAAACAAAAGACGACTAATTTTGAATATTTTACCCTAATCGATTTTGCGAATATCCAAATATTTCCTGAACATATAATTAAAGACCCCGTTTTGAATCCCAAGGATGGATATGTTGGTCGTCCCGTTGGATCTGGACCCTTTCAAATTTCAAAAATTGATCAAACTGGCTCAAGGACTGAGATCATTTTTAAAAGGAATCCATATTCTCACGAGAAGGGTCCAAATTTTAAGATCAGGGAAATTAGAGCCGTTACTGAACCAAGTTTTTCGGCTCAGTGGCAAAATATTCGAACGAGCAATGACAAAAGTTATGAGGATGGTGACCACAAAATAGACCTTCTTATCGAGGAAATATCCCATAAACAGCGAATTAACCAGCTAAGAGCTATGAGGCACATAAAGCGACAACGATATGCTCGTAATTCTTGGACTGCTTTAGCCCTAAACACAAGGAAGTCTCATCTTAATTCAACCGCCTTTCGGGTTGAATTAGATAATGTGCTTGATGATGAACGTATTATTAAGACAAACTATGGGGACGCTGCTAAAGATATTACAGGTCCGTTTATTCGGGATTATGGTATTTATAAGGAAGAATTGACGGATAGGGTAGCCCCAACAGGGGAAATTATAGCCAGCCTGGAATCTCAAGGATATTATTTTGACAAAGATAAAAGGGCATTGTTTTGGGTGGACCCTGCAAAGGGGACAAAATCTAAAGTTGAACTCCGATTAATCTATAATAGAGATTTTGTTTCAACTGATAGCCGAGAACAACATGCCCTTAGCTACATGATTGAAAAGTTTTCGGAACTAGGAATAACTATTATTAAGGATGGATTAACCCGTGAAGTCTTTTATGAGAGGATAGAGGATCACCAATATTGGGACATTGCATTTTTAAGATACACTTTTGGATGGGACAATAATATTTCACCCATATTTACAATTTTCAACGACACCGGTTACGAAAACTCCCAATTAACGAATGAGCTGAAAATATTTCAAAATAGTCAGGAAGCAGCAAAACGCCGCTCGGGGGAGCGTATACATCAGCACTGCTATGATAACGTCCCATACATATTTCTTTGGCATGTTGAGCCAGAAATGTATTACCGCAACATAATTAATGATGTGACCATAACACCTATGACATTTTTTACAACAGCTGGGTGGTGGTCTGTGCAGCCACGATAACCGAAATTACCCCGGATTAATTCTGTATGCTAAGTATTATTACACGATATATAGTGATTCTATTTTTATCATTATACCTAATATTCTCTTTATTAAATAGAATAGGGAAAAATAGTGAATCTGAACCTCGTTCGTTTGTTACATGGATGAGCATTGCAAGTCACTCTGGGCATGAGACCGAGAATTTTCAGCATAGCATCAGCCTGCTCCCGACATCCGATCCAAATAACACATCGGTTGGCAGCGCATTTTTCACTTCTTTTATCATCACCTCACTGTCCTTATTACTTATCTGGCTAATTGTGACATTGCTTAACACACTTCTGATAAGGTCACCAAGAGTGGTAACCTCTGTCGCGACATTGATAAATAATACATTGGAACTCCTTTCAGGGCTCCATGTACTCGTCTATGGCCTAATATTGTACATCATCTTTGGGGTAGATGTGAATAGCCTTGTGATCATGCTTGTCATTGGAGTTGGAAGTAACATCTATTTCGACCTATCAAGTGAGCAGAGGCTATTTCTAGATGCCATCCTTGAAAAGGACTATGTACTCAACGCTAGGGCGACTGGTGATTCCGTCCTAAAACATATATTTCGACCTGTTGGAGTATTTACAATTGCTCAGTTGTTAGGTTCGTGGCCCACTGTTTTAACGAATGCTATTTTTATTGAAATAATTTTTCAGAGATATGGAATAGGCAGCTTACTCTATCAAAATATTTTTGCACCTGGTAGAAAAGACATGCTCCCAGAAGTAGATATATTAATGTATGTGTCGGGTATTGTAATCGTGTCCATTCTTCTGGTTAGTCTTTTGAAGGAATTTTTTATGCTGCGGCTAAGGAATGATCGCTAGGATGAGAAAACTCATTAATCTCATCCAGTTTGCTCTAACAATATGCATCTTGGTTTTATTGCTAATAGCCTTGGTTTCACCTTCACAATTATCACCTCTGATCGATAGGGAAGGATATCCCATTACTAATCACCCAATTAGCTGGACAACTCCTGTAGGGTCAGATTATTACGGGATAGATGTTTTTCAAAAACTTTACACCGCTCTTTTCAACAACATGAAATATGCCATTGCTTCACTTATTAGTTTTCTGACTTTTGGTTTGGCTCTTGGTATAAGTTATGGATTTAAGGGACAAGAGAATCATTACGAATACCTTAAATATTATCTAAGAAAAAGAAGGTTTTCCGTTTTAGGCTTCAAGATTGTTCAGAACATTGCGAACATTCTTCTTTATGTATTACAGTCTATTCCCGTAGTCCTGTCAGTTACCATAATAATTATTGTATTGCAGCGAGTCGTACCAAATCCTGACTTAAGAATTTTTGTTGAAATGCTGTTCGTAGGACTTTTTCTCAGTCCTAAAATTGCTCTTGCCGTCGCAGAAAGAATTGAAAATCTTCAAGCCGAAGAGTATATAAGAGCCGCAAAGGGAATGGGCATAAGTCGGTTAAGGCTCATATTCCATCATATACTATGGCTCGAATCACGAGGAACAATAATACTACACTCCATAAACCTCATAATTCAAGCAATTATGTTGGAGGTGTTTTTATCCTATTTTAGTTATGGTCCTGATGCAATCACTTTGGGGAATATGATTTCCAATGATATAGTCTATCTTGCGGGAGTATTCTCAAGTGCAGATATTCCGAAATCATTGGACACCATTCAAGCACTCTCTCCATTTATCATTCTTCTTACATTTAGCCTGTCATTTAGGTGGCTTGGCACGAAAGCCATTGAAATGACGGAGTGAATAATGAACGACTTGCTATCCATAAGAAATTTATATGCAGCCTATCAGTCGAGTGATATTCAATCAGAATCATTCTTGAAAAGGATTCTCGATCCAGGGAGTGTGACGAACGTACTATTGAAGAATATTAATCTCACCGTTCGAGAGAATGAAACTTTAGGTATCGTTGGAGAATCTGGAAGTGGTAAAAGTCTAACAGTTAAATCGATACTTGGGCTTCTGAATTTTAACCCCGGTATAATTCAGGGTGAGATAATATATACCAATCAAAAGCAGGCAAATATTCTTAATAAGAGCTTATTTGATGGTAATAGTAATAAGTTTTGGCGAAAACGGAAATCCCTGAGATATCAGTGGCACGCTTCGATCTCTGAAAATATAAAGGTACCTCCCACAATACGCAATGATTCACATATTGAAGTGATTCTATACAACATGAGGGGTCATAATAAATCTCTGAAAATATTGGCAAAAGATATCAATCCTAATATCCCTCTTATATTGCATGATGCTACTGGATTTACCCATTGCTATTTGTCTGCCGAAATAGAAATCCCATGGTCATACAACCTAAACTTAGACATTGAGAACGCTCTAAAGTCATATAAGAACAAAGGCTTCTTAATTAAGGGTAATGAGATTTCTATGATTTTCCAGGATCCAAAAACATTCCTCAATCCCCATTGGTCCATCATGAAGCAGATTAATAACCTCCAATCACTTTTTAATTCAAACGGGAGTGAGGGTGATGAGGAAGGATATGAGGAGCTTAATTCGGACATCAAGGAAGATTTAATGGACTTGGGTCTTGATGACAGGAGAATACTCAAATACAAAATTGGCGATCTCAGTGGGGGACAAGTGCAGCGGGTTATGATTCTTTTATCTAATATTGCTAAACCAAGCCTTATAATTGCTGATGAACCAACAACAGGATTGGATGTAACTCTCAAACGCGAAATTGTGGAGCGAGTTTTAAAACACAAGAAGTCCTCAATGATATTTATATCCCACGATTTGAATATGGTTCGTAGAATCTCTAGTCGGATTAATATTATGTTTAAAGGGGAGATCCTTGAAAATTGTGTAAGCTCTCAATTCTTGGGCGACCATAAGCACCATCCATATGCATCAGATTTACTAAGTATTCATGATTCTCATTATAGTGAGTACCTACAAGAGGATTCAAACAAAAAAAATGGAGATTACATGGGTTGCAGCTACTACCACTTTAACTGCAAAATGCGAAAAGAAGGCCTCTGTGACATTGTTTCTCCACCCCCTATTGACGTTGAGAAGAAAGAAGTAGTTTCTGAACAAGAGGTAGATCGACACTGGGTAAAATGTTGGGACTTCACTGATTATGAATGATTTCCCTTACATGTCATTAAATACACGCTATATCCGGTACAGAAAGTCTCACTACTCATTATCCAATATTGCAATTGATATTCCTAAAGGTGCAACCATTGGAATAGTTGGGGAAAGCGGAAGTGGTAAATCGACATTGGGAAAAATATTGTCAGCGGCGATCAATTCAGATGATGTTCAGACCTATGGTGTGTCAGAATATGATTGTGAGCTTTTTATAGATGAACCAGAATTGAAGGGTATCAATATTATTGATGCTTCCAATCGACAAATAAATGCTTATCGTAAACATGTTCAGTACATATTCCAAAATCATCGTGCTGCATTAAACATGAATGATACTGTCTATTCCTCTCTTTACGAATCATACAGGTCTGGGAATTACGAAAAGAGTCTGAAACACTTCCATGAACTGATCCGAGAAAGTCTTCAGAAAATTGGTCTGATTCCACATTCGAAGAATCTTCATTCTGTTACAGAAAACAAAACAGCTATATGTGAAGAGTTTCCATTTTTGAAGCATCGGGTGAAGCAATTAAGCGGGGGCCAGATGAAGCGAATTAGTATTTTAAAAACTTTCCTATTTCACCCAGATGTTATCGTAGCCGATGAACCGTTAACTGGGCTAGACGCTTCAAAAAAAGGTATGGTGTTGGAACTTCTAAGGTCGGAAAAACAAAAACGGATTGAAACGGGTGATCCTCTTACCACTATAATTATATCTCATGATGTTGGAATGATTAAGAACAATTGTGACATCATCTATGTTATGTTTGGCAGTATTCGCCGAGGTTATGGGGAGATTTTTGAGGTAGTACAAAATAAAAGCTCCCTTTCTGACATAACTCCTTTTGCATCTCATCCGTACACAGCTGAATTACTCGAAGCTTCAGAGTATTTTAAAGATGATAGTATAGTCGCCAAAACTCTCTTTACCTCTAAAGAAAAGTTGCCCAAGGATCAAAAGGTGTGCCTGTACTTTTCTCGGTGTGGCTCCCTTGCCGATGGTGCTCGTCATGAGTGCCTAAAACCTCAAGAACTCAGAAATAGCAAAATCTATTCTGCCAATAAAATATCCTGTCATAAATGTACATAGCAAAAACATATCTTTTATTTTTTATTCTTAGCGCAATTGCATTTGATGCATCTGCCCAGGACGATATATACTACATTTACGATTCGAAAAAAACGACTCGTGCTGACATTCCTATTCTGCTTTTTGATTTAAGGGGCACAAAAGAAGTGGAGCTGGAGAGTCATAAGCTCACCCTACGCTTTTCTGCTAATAAAGAGCAGGCAAGAGATCCAAAAGTCGGATGGCGACTTGAAGATAAATATAAGAATATTAGTGTGTTTCTTAGACCTCTCTACCCGTTAAGAAGATTTTTCCCTGATAAATCTTTTTCCACAATCAGTATCAAGACGGTTTATCCCTATCTGCGCCCAAAAATTCTGCGCTACAACTTTCCCAAAATCGAAAGGAAGCTGGGGAATTACTCAACGGCGAAACATTACAATATGAGGCAAGTACTTATCCTGGAGGCGAAACATGATCTTCGAACCGCAACATTGCCTTCAAATCATGTCATTTACATTGACAATATGCCTATTGATATTAACGGAGAATATGAGGGGGCAATACAATACAGGATGGGGACGAGCAATTGGGTAAAATCAGACTACAATATCATTTCAAGCTATGTGACTCCGACTCACCCTAAGTCTAGAGTTCTGAAAGCCTCTATAGATTCGTTATATACCATCGATTTGGATTTATTCGTGCCACACCCATCTCTTCTCCGGGAAAATTGGATGGTAAAGTTCCAACTTCCAAAAAGTGGTGGTATTGTATGGGACGAGGACCGCATACAATCCACTGAATTCTCTGTCAAGAATTATCTTCAGCCAGTAAAGTTTGATTTCCTTAGTAAGAATGAAATATTGCTACATATAAAGTCAGACTTTACTCCCAACACGAGATACACCTTTATTGGTTTGCCCATTCGAACCGAGAATCTTACTGAAGGCGTGGGTGTAGGCGTCTCAATTAGCGCGGATGGTGAAAAATTTGTAACTTTTGATCAAAACGATAATAACATAAAAGTTGTAGCTCCGAAAGTTGAATATTTTCACTCAAATTCAAAACCATTTGTGACCATATTTAAAGGGAATGAGCATTTAATAATACCGGATCTGATCATTAAAAGTGGTCCGATCAAGTGGCTGGATGAATCTATCAAAGTATCGTTATTTCTTCAGGATTCAACAATGGGCTGGAAGGACTATCGAGTTCTGGACTATCGGGTTCTGGATAAAATGAAAGAATTCCCTTATAGAGTAGATACAACCTCAATTATTAGCTTCTCTCCTCCATTTGTTGATTTCCCTCCTTCTCCAAGCAGGGATAACAGTATTGCATACATGGCATCCATGCGTTTGGACAAGATCGGAGAATCAAGGTCTGGAATACGATATAAGGTTATTGTTGAGACACAAAATGATACACTGATATTGGCAGACCCTGCTCCCATCACGATTGGTCAACCAACTGCTTCCATAATGGAAGACAACGTCATTATTGCGAGTAGCAATGATCCTATCCTCAGAGAATTGGTTGTTCAGGAGGATTCTAAAGTGTCTACATTAGGGGTCGGAGATACAATAAGATACAGCATTTTAGCTCCAGGTATTGAATTTAATTCGAGTCTCTTGAATACTAACATTCACTCCAAGGGGAAATTTAAAATCTTATCAAATTCAAGAAATCCAACACAATTGGAACTAGTCCTTCTAAATGTTCTTTCTCCCGGGGAAGTCCTCCACATCAAAAATATCCCTCTTGTAATTAAACAAAAGCAATCAATGACCACCAATGGTAAAATTGAATTTGCAACTGTCCATGGAACGAGTTATTCAGAGATTGATAAATTTACCATCGAAATTATAACTGTAGCGCTAAATCTTGAGAGATCCGAAGAATATTTCCCCCTGTCTTCGAGAAATTTCAGCCATTATACATTACCTCCTTTGCGACTTACGAATGAGGGGTCCGTTAATATTTTAAAGGGCAAACAAGTTATTATTGAAATAGAGAAGGACAGTTCTAGCACGTTTGATTTGGAATTTCTTAGAATTGGACCACACTCAGATATAAGTCGAGAAAATATATTGAGTCGGGGAAATTCGCTTGTACTCGACTTTCCCAATGGGATGAGTCCTAAACGAACACTTGAATTGGATGGACTCGGAATTAGCCTACCACCGAGTAGCCCATTCTATTATCAATCGCAACTTTCAGCCAATTTTGGAGTGGAAACAAACAATATCGTGAGCTCCAATACAGTCACGTATGGGAGTCCAGCATTCATCTCACCTTATGAGCAGAAATTCATTTCAGGTGGGGAAAACACCCTTCTCTATAGCATTAAATGTGATTTTGAGCAGATGCCATCCACCCTCTCAGCATTAAAGGTCCTCAAATTCAAAATACCTGATTTTATTCCCCTTCAATGGGATTCTGGGATGGAAGTAAAAGTAACTAATACTGAAGGAATTATTCATACACTTGAATTCTCTTTGTATGATCCAAAAACTCTCTCTCTCACTATGGATCGCTTGACAAGAACGGATCATAAAATTGGGAAGAAATTTGAACTATTTGGGCTCTCCTTTTTAGCTCCAATACCTGAAGAACTTGGCCCATTTATAATTGAAATATCTTTGGATGGAGGAGACTCTTATGGCGTATTCGTAACACCGCAAAAGCATATCATCCCTTCCATGAATAGATCGTCAATTGATAGACAGCGAGTTCAGGAAGACTACTTCCCCTTTAAAAAGGGCAGAAAAATAGAATTCGTTATTGATGAAGGTTCAGAGTTGAAATGGGATAATAGTTTTAAAGTTCTGGATTACTCCCAAGATGATAAAAGGATGGGTCGACAAAAAATATTTAAACCAGAAATTAGGTATGCAACTGACGCAAAAACTGCCACTATTGAGGTAGCAGATGATATCGATTCACAACCGCAAGGTAATACAATATATAGGATGATGGAATTCGGGGAAAATGTTACTATATCTAATTTGGTTCTTACAAATTGGCAACAATTTAAAAAAGGATCAATTTTAGTTAGACTCAATACCTTGTATGGTCCTCAAGAAATAAATGGCAACTCCGGGCAGTACCAAAGTGCAATATTTAATGAGGATGAATCTATTGCAGTGAACTTAGGACTGCTACCATATCCTAAGAGAGAGCAACTAAGCAAACCATGGCTCATTAATTGGTACCGATATCGCGAAAGATATTTAGATCAACTCCACCTTAAGGGTAGAGATGAAATTGAATATAATTCTGAAATTATTGGCAACGATCTGATACGCTTAAAGGAAGAATTGAACAAGTACTATCATCTTGTAGGCGACGATGCCTACTATGATTGGGCTTATTGGTATTATGCAGCCTGGTATAAGAAAAGGATCCGAGATATAAGAGGGGCGACGTTTAATAATTTTGATTTAGATGATCCAATTAGCAACTCTAGCTTCGTCAGCGATGATATATCAAGAGCCACTACATACGGATATGATATTGAAATATTTGGGTCAGATTTTCCAAGTCCTTTGGATACGAGTGAGGTAAGACAACTACGTCAGATTGCGTATAACAATGCTGACAAGCTATTTGATAAAGGGGAGTACCTCAAAGCTGAAGACATAATTTATGAAAATTTTGATTTACCAGGAATGGACAATTACCTGAAAGCTGCTTATTACGCAATGCTTGGCCGAATCGCCCGAGCAGTGAATGACAAAAGTGAATTTCCAAATCGAAGACTCAAAATCAACGAATCTTATCAATGCCGTATGTATAACTTGGCTAGAAATGCACTTAATGGGAGGAGAGCACGGCAAAAGCTTAATGAATGGAAGCCCGATCTTTATACCTTCATTGTAAATACAGAGTGCAATAATGAGTCAGATTTCGAAACATTATTGACAGGTGATATCAAATTTGCTCGAGTTGCGGATCATCAGGTTACAAACCCCAATCCCATGAATCTTGCCATCTCCTGGAAACCGGAGGAAATAGCAAAACGGTATAAAATGCAATATGCTCTCTCTAGTTACCCCGTGATCGATGAGGCAAATATCAGAACACTTCGGTACGATAAATTTAAGAAGGAACTCTTACCTTTTAATCAGAATATTGATGTATACGGTGGAAATACATATGCTATCAATTATGATGTAAAGCGAACCTCAATTCTAAAGACTGGTACTGCTCTTACAATGACTGGTT
>Ga0233441_1002348_pt1 | contig 14270 bp, 23 predicted proteins | sample SI_123_September_4_FD_182781 | JGI IMG/M metagenome (GOLD analysis project Ga0233441, IMG submission 182781) | Seawater microbial communities from Saanich Inlet, British Columbia, Canada - SI_123_September2016_135_MG | ecosystem: Environmental > Aquatic > Marine > Inlet | place: Canada: British...
GTTTAAAATAGAATAAAGAGCAATCATAGGAGAATATAAATTAGAATCAAAATCAAAAATAATTTTAGATTTATCAGTTAAAAAATCAAATTTATCAGTTTTAGAAGATATGAAGACTTCTTCAAAAATATTGCTAAGTCTAGAGAATTGATATTCAATTAAAGAATCATAATTATCAAAAGGGAGAAGAGATTTGTCTTTTCCCATTCTATTTGACTTGCCTCCTGAAAGAATAACGCATGGTATGTTTTTTATTTTCAAAATAAGTTCCTTTTTTTAAAATAAAGTTTTATTTATATCTTCAATAGCTTTAATTAGCTGGTCTTCTTTTTTGTAAGCAGCAAATGCATCAGCAGAACTATCCCATCTACAACTCATAGTTCTTTCAATAGCCATACAACCATGTTCATAAGTATATAAAACTTCTATAGTATGTTTAGGATAATATTCTTGAATTAAATCAGCATGTTCTTCTTGACTTCTAGCTTGTAAAGCAGTAGTTTCAACAATTTCAGCAAATTTAGTATCTTTGTTGTAAGCTTTTCTTGAGTAAATTAAAGTATTTTTAGGTCTAGGCATTTTATATATCTCTCTTTCTTTTTATGTATATAATTATACCAATATAATCCTTAAAAGTTCTTTAAATGGAGTAGAAGGAAGAAAATCAACCTCCTGTTTCATAAAATGCTCTAGTGGAAATTTCTCCTTCTAAACCTTCTTGAGTCCATTTATTTTTTTCTGGTTTGTTTGCTAATACTGTATCTAAAATTTTAGTAGTGCTTTCTAAGTTATCACTTTCAACTGAATCTTTTATGCTTAAAGCATCTTCAAAGTATAAGCAAGGAATTAAAAAACCTTCTGCTGTAAGTCTGATTCTATTACAAGATTTGCAAAAGTCTTCTCCATATGGTTCAATAATTCCAAATTGATAGCCATTATCTAATTGGTAATATTGTGCTGGAGATGAATCTTCTCTTGGAACTTTTACAAAGTTATATTTTTCTTTAATAAGTTCTAATAATTCTAAGCTTTTAAATCCTTTTAAATTTGAATTGGCAAAGCTATTCTCCATATATTCAATAAATCTAACAGTGTGTTTTTTTTCCATACAGTATTTTAAAATATCTAAAATTTCTCCACCATTTAAATCTTTCATTGGGACAGTATTTATTTTGATTTTCAAACCAATTTTTTCAGCTTCTTCTAAGCCTTCTAATACTTTATTTAAAATATCTTTTTGAGCAATATATTGTGCAGCTTCTTTATTTAAACTATCTAAAGAAACATTGATTCTTTTAAGTCCTGCCTCTTTGAGTTTGGAAGCTACATTTTTTAGTAAATATCCATTAGTTGTAAGGGCTAAATCAATATCAGGCTTGTAATCATGAATCATTTTAATGAATAAATTTAAATCATCTCTAATTAAAGGTTCTCCACCTGTAATTCTAATTTTATTAATTCCTTTATCAATAGCAAGTTTAACAAATTTAAACATATCTTCATAGTGCATAATATCTTCTTTTGGAACCCAAGAGAATGGTTTTTCAGGCATACAATATTGGCAACGAAAATTACATCTTTCTGTAACAGATATTCTTAAATAATTTACTTCTCTTCCAAAATTATCAATAAGCATTTTGACCCTTTAATAAAATTTCTTTTTCATCAAAAAGTGTTTCAGTTTCATCATAAAAATCAATATTTACTTTATTATCCGATTTTTTAATGACAATAATTTGACCTTCAAAGCAAACATTAACATATTCTCCAGTATTTTCTAAAATTACAGTAGCTGTTTCTTGTTTTTCTTTTGTTTGTATTTCTGATTGATTTATAATGGTTTTCATAATATATCCTTTGATTTATATAATATCAAAATCATTCTTAAAAAAAGGTTAAAAGCTTAAGTTAAAGAAAAAACAATATTATATATCAAAATTGCATTCAGTCTAATTTACAATGAAGTAAAAAACTCAATTTCAAGCCATATGTGATTTCCTTCTCTCTCAAAATCAGTAGGTTGAACAGTTATTCTTCCAGTTGATAATCTAGCAATGGAAAAGCTATTGCTATTGATATGAAGATTTTCAATTTCTTTATTAACAATATCCAATGAAAATCTAACTAATATATCTAATACTTTTTCTTTAGATATCTTTTGATTTCCATAACTCCAATCAAATAATTTTACACATTCTAAAAAATTATTTATAAAATCCATTTCTTCTAAAAGAATTTCTTTAAGAATTAGTGTTTCTCTACTTTCAATAGACAAGTCTTTTAATTTATTTAAATCAATAAGCATAATTTACCTTTCTTTTTTATAGAATATAATTATATCAATAAATAGATAAAGAATAACTTAAAAAATAACTTAAAAAATCATTAAGTTTTAAAGAAAAAATAAAAGAAAAACCCTCCTAAGAAAAGGAAGGTTTTTGAGGTAAGGATGAAAATTAATTATAAATTTTCATTAGCTGTAACAGAACATTTTCCTTCTTTACAGTTGAAGTTTGCATCAAAAATTAAAACATTTGAAGCATCTTTGTCAGAAAGACTATTTCTAGCATCTGTTGACATCATACCAGTATTACAATAAAAAACTACTAATTTGTCTTTTGGTAATTTAGAAGAGTCAATTTTTTCATTTTCACTATCCCAAGTTACATTAATAGCACCTGGTAAATGGTTTTCTTTATAATCTTTTGCTTTTCTTACATCTACTATTTGAATGTCAGAAGGGATGTTTCCATTATTAACTAAGTCAGCAAACCAAAATTGATCAATCATTCCATCTTCTGGTGATTCACCGCCTAAGAATATATTAGCTCCTGAAATTTGAACTTTTTTACCTTTTGGTTGATATGTTCCTTTTTTCTCTACTTTACATTCTTTTTGTAAAGACATAATAGGTTGTTTTTTCTCTTTCCATTCAGGGAACCCCCCTTTGTAAACATAAACTTTTTCATAGCCCTTTTCAGTTAGTTTTCTAGCTAAATGATCTGATTCTTCACATTTAAATCCATTACAAAAAGAAACTATTTTTGTTTTTAGGTCAATAGGAAGTCTTTGAGCAATTTTTTTATTCTTTCCTAATTGTTTATTAGGAACATGAACAGCACCTAAAATTGTTCCTTTTTGATACAATTTAAAACCTCTTGCATCCATAAATAAAGCACTTTTAGCAGTAAACATTCCTTTTGCTTTCTTAAAATTAATTATGTTTAAATCACTACTTGAAAACAACACTGTTGTCATTAAACCTAACGTTACTAAAGATTTTGATAAATTCTTCATTGAAATTCCTTTTTATATAAGTTATTATTATTATAACAAAGGAAAAACTTAAGTTTAGATAAAAGTATGTAAAAAATCAAATTTAATTTGGAACAGCAAAGTATATAAGTTAATATTTTAATATTAATAAGAAAGAGTTATATTGTAACTTATATTAATGAAAAATTGTAACTTATATTAATGAAAAATTGTAACTTATATTAATGAAAAATTAAGATTGAATTTGATAAAATAATATATGAAAAAGGAAAAAAATGGAAGAAATTTATAATTTTAAGCAAAGAGAAAAAGTATGTAGTTTTATAGAAGAAAATCAAAAAGGTTTAAATTGTTTAACAGGGTATGCTTTATCAATTTTAACAGATTCAGAAATAGAAGGAAGGTTAAAAAAGATTCTTTTTAAAGATGAAAATGAATTTAATGTAAAATCATTAAGTAAAGAATTAATAAAAAAAGAAAAAATAAAGGAAAAAATAGATTTGTCTGATAAAGATAACATTATGGTAGAAATTATTTTAGAAGAAGGTTCTTTTAAAATTGATTTAGAAGATTTAAAGAAAGAAAGGAGAAAAAGTTCATGAATATAAATGATATAAGTAAATTAGAAATTAATGAGTTAGAAGAACAAATAAGTAAACTTACTATAAAATATGATTTTTTTAAAGTAGAGTATACAAATAAAAGCACTTATTCTTTGAAATTTGCATATTCGTTTAAAGAAGAAGTTGATAAAATGTTTACTCAAACAAAACCATTTGAAAAGAAAAAAGAAGTCTTAGAAGAAGCTTTGAAATATCTTATAGAATATGATAATTTATCAAAAGAAAAAGACTGGAAAGAAGCAGATAGACTTGAAATTAATTATACAGAATCTTGCTTAGAACTTTATTTCTTAAATAATCCTTTTTTAGAAGAAGATAAGTTGTTAAAAGAACAAATTGAATCTATGTTTAAAAGAGGATTTAATTATTCAGTTAATTTGGAGCAAGCTTCTGCGGTTGTATTGTATCAATTATGGAAAAAAAATAATATAAGAAAAATAACAATAGATGAACCAGCAATATATGAAAGGTATAAAAAACAAGGAAAATTTGTAAGAGTAAAACCTTGTGCTGCTGAGTATGAAGGAAAAACATTTTTAGGATTTTATTTAGGTGATTTACCCCAAGGAATTACTGGTAGCTTTAAAGAAGATGAATATAAAGTTAGTTATTCAAATAATAATCCATATATTTACATACCTGAAACAAATACCTTTGTTTGGGGTTCTAGTTCTTGGTGGGGGAATATTGAAAAAAAAGAAGATATTGAAGAGATCAAAGATTCTGATATAGATAATCTATGGTATGTAGCTGCTTTAAAAAATCTAGCAAAATAAAAAGTAGACTCATTAGCAGCTCATATTTTAAAACAATAGAAGAAAATGAAACAGAAATTATTTGGAATAATATGTTTATGGATCAAAAAGAATTGTTGAATATTTAAGCAAGTTTTAAGTAAAAAAACATTAAAATAAAATATACAAAAAAAAGGAAGAAAATGAAAAGAAATATATTAAAAGTAATGGGAGTAGCATTAGCAACTTCTATGTTATTTACTGGTTGTGGAGAAAAGGTGCTTATTGAAAATGGAGAAGTTGCTAAACAACTTACAACTTCTGGATTAGAAAAAGGTATTTCTTCAAGTGGAGCAATTAGATTAGACGCTTGCTGGACAAGTGCTTGTCCAAAGCTAGTTAGATTGGCTGTTGCTGAAAATAGTATTTTAGTTCCTGGTAAATTCTTTATCAAAAAAAGTGATTTGGAAATGGAATTAGAAATAGCATTACAATATGGAGTAAAAAGGGATGAAGCTTCTATTAATTCAGTATTTGATAGAGTAAAAGGTATTCAAGATCCTGCTAATAAAAGACAATTAATAATTGAAGAGGAGAAAGTTTTTAATACTTTTGTGAAACCAATTTTAAGAGATTCTGTTAGAATTGCTTTAAATAACTATAGTATAGATGAAATTATTGCTAACCTAGCAGAAGTTAGGACTTATGTGGAATCAGAAGTTAGAAAGTCTTTAAAAGAAAGTCCTATAAAAATAGTTAACTTAACATTTAGTAAAGTAAGTTATCCAGAATCTGTAATGAAAGCTAAAGAAGATTTTGCTAAAATTAATTTAGAAAAAGCTACTAAAATTAGAGCTATGGCTGCAGAATTGGAAATAATGGCAGAAGAATTGAAGCTTAAAAAAGCTAGGGCAAAGATGGCTGTAGAAGTAGATGAAATTATTTCAAAAAGAATGAATCCAAATTTAGAAAAATATATGATATTAGATGCAATTAATAAATCAGCAGAAAATGGTACTCCATGGGCAATCACTGGCGATGTTGTTTTTAGAGATTTAAAGAAGTAAGGAGAAAAAATGAATTTAATTACATTAGTTCTACTGGTAAGTTCATTTATAGCTGTTATGTCTATAATTTACCTATCAGCAAAGAATCAGAGCTTAATAGAGGATGAAGATAAAAGAAAACCTAAGAAATATTTTGTAATAGCTGGTTTAATAACTACTATGATTTTTTTAATGGTTCTGGTAAATAACGGAGCGTTTGGTCAAAAGACTTTACCTCAGTTTTTAGGTGGGCATATGGAACATAAAAATCAAATGATTGAAGAATATGAAGAAGTGGCAAAGCCAAAGGTCAATCAAGAAAAAGCTATGGGTAGTGAAGAATTAAAAGACTCAAGAGAGACTCTTAAAAAAACATTAGAATAAAAAGAAATATCTGGAATAAAGGGCTTAGACTATATTTTAAATATGGTTTAAGCCTTTTTTTATTATAATTATATATATCAAAATAAAGAAAGAAAGCAAATGAAAAGAACTAAAACAGAATTAAAGAGAATGCTAAAAGATGATTTAATAGAACTAATATTAGAATTACAAGAAAATAATTCAGAAGAAAATCAAGAAGATATATTTGGAAATGTTAGTTTACATTTAAAAAGAGTTTATGAAAAATATAGTTCAATGGCAAATGGAAGAAAGAGATTTGTTTTTAATGTAAAAGGGAATAGAAATGTTCTATATATTAATTGGAGAGCATATGTTCCAAGTGGATATGGAGATAATGATATTGGTGGAAGTTTTGAATATGTTTTAAATGATAAAGAAATGAAAACAATTTCAAAAAAAGGCTTTACTAACGATGTTATTAAACCTATGATTGAATCAAAATGTATAGTTGAATCAGGTGGGATGAATCAAAGTTGTACAAATTATTTAGTAGTCTAACAAGCTACTAAAAGAGGTTTAGTGTTAATGAAATCTGGTACTCTCGAAACTATTAGTAATAAAGAATTAGATGAAATTTTTAAAAATAAAATAAAAGATTTTTCAAATTTTAATATCAGGAAAAAAAGAACTTATTTTAAATATAAAAAGGATAAATATTATTTTACTGCTGTGAATAAGCAAGGGGAAGTTTTAGATGTATATACTATTAATAAAATGAAAGCAATGGTTATAGAATATTTCTTTTTAAATAATATTGATATTAATTTTGATGAGTATGTGAAATTAAAAGTAACTTCTGTAGAAGAAAATTCTTTTTATTTTGAATATATTCAATGGGTACAAGGAGTAGTTTTTTAAATGTTATTAAAGTTGTTAAAAAGAATTAAAGATATATTAAAAATAAAAGATATAAAAACTGTATCAGAAGAAGATTACTATGAAAGAAATAAAGTATTAAAAAGAATAGAAGATGTTAATCTTCTATTTAATGAAATGAAATTATGCATTACATTTGAAAGATTTTCAGAACTTTATGATGATTTTGATGATCATACATTAAATCTATTTATTAAATATAAAACAAGTAAATTAGATATATGCTTAACTGGAAATATAGATATAGTAGAAAAGTTTTTTAAAAATATAAGTGTAGAAGAAATAAATAAAAAAACTAGTTTTTCTGAAACTCTTATAAGTGAATTAATTTATTATCTTTCTTTAGAAGAAAACTTAAAAGAGTATGAGAAAAAAAGAAAAGTAGTAGGATATTTAATAAAAAGAGGAGCTAATATTAATGAGGGAGGTTATATGGATAGTAGCCCTTTATTAATAGCTTATAAATATAATAGTATTCAAACAGTGAAATTTCTAGTAGAAAGAGGGGCAAATGTAAATCAGGTTGTTGGTTCTTTCAAAAATAATATAGGGACAGAAGTGATAGATAGGAGAGATTATGACTTATTAAATTACTTAATGTCAAAAGGTTTAGATGTTGAAATTAAAGTTTTTGGTTATGATTCTTTAATTGATTATTATGAAAAAAGAAAGATAAAAGATAAATTTGAAAGAAAAATAGGTTTAAATATATTAAAAGGTAAGAATTTAAAAGCAAAGAGGAATTAAGTTGGAAAAGATAACTATAATTAATACAGGTGGAACATTTAATAAAGATTATCAATTAGATGGAACATTAAAAGTAAGAAATGATAATAAAATCATCAAAAAAATAGTAAAAAAAGTATTCAGAGAAAATAAAAAAAATATTAAAATAAAAGGTATTTTATATAAAGATTCTTTGGAAATAACTACTGATGATAGAGAGAAGCTATTTAATTTAATAAATGAAGACGCAAACTCAAAAATTATAATAGTTCATGGAACTGATACAATAACAGAAACTGCTGAGTATTTGTCTTCTAAAAAAATAAATAAAGAAATTATAATTACTGGAAGTATGGTTCCATTTAAAATTAATAAAATAGAAGCAGTAGGTAATCTTATGGCTGCTTATGGAGCTTTAAAAACTAATGACTTCAAAGAAATTCATATATGTATTAATGGGATAGTAGAAAGCTTTAAAAAAATAGTAAAAGATAAAGATAAAAATAGATTTGTAGAGGAAAAATAAAAGATGAAATTGTTAAATCATGGTTATGAAACTAGTAAAGATTATCAGTTGTTATTTGAATTAATGAAAAGAAATAGAATTATTTGCTTTATTCCTTTTGATGAAGAGTTTGAAGATGGTTATATTTTAAAAGATGTATGTCAAACAAAAGCAACAGATGAAGGGTATTTTGATGTATCAGCTAGAGGTTATTCTTATATAACAGCATTTAATAGAGAAGATTTTATAAAAAAATGTGAAAGTGCTAAATTAGAATTTGTCAATCCATTTTTTTTTAACTTAAACTAAGTTAGAATTTAAAATTAGTAAAAAAGAATATATTCTCTTTTGAATATTTAATAAAAATAGGGTAATTTGTTTGTTCTGAAAGGTAAGTTCCGGCAATAGTTCCTAAGAAGTTTGCTTTCAAATCTTCTGTGTCAAATTTATTATTTTTTTCTTGATGATCTAAGATTTCTTTTATTAAACCAGGTATATTAGAATAAAAAATTGTTTCAATTATTCTATTTTTTTTATTAGGAGTTATTTGATTAATATATAAATGTTTATTAAAGCCAATAGAAAAAATAGAGGAAAAAAAGAAATGTTTTTGCTTATCAGTTTGTGAAAAGTCTAAATTTCCAGCAAATGTAATTTTAAAGGAAAATAAGATAACAGTAAAAAAAATTAATAATAATTTTAACAAAAAAATCCTTTAAGGTAAGAAACTAACATTTTGGTTTAAAAGTTGATTTGAATTAATATATTAAATAATTAATATAAAAAGTAGAACCCCCTACTCTAAAGGGGGTAATTTAGTTAAGAGCTAAAAAGTATCTTTGCAAAGAAAGAACAGCTACAAAACCTAAAGCCATAATTAAACAAACTTTCATTAATTGTTTGTCAGAAATACCTGTTTGGTGTGGACTATCATCAAAATTAAACATATTAAAATCCTTTTTGATAATTATAAAAGAAAATTATAGTTTATAATTTATATTCTTATAAAAAATAAAAAAACCAATATATAATTATATAATTACAAATCTGCTGTTTTTTCTGAAAAGGGCAAGTTTTCAGCTAAGATTTAAGACTTGCTCTGATATAAGTCAGTTTTTTTTCTGAAAAGAATGTAGGTTAAAAAATAATATTCAGAGAGTCTCTTAATTAATTTTTATTATAGATTAAGTTGAAATTAGATAAAATAAACCAAATAAACCAAATGGAAAAAGAAATGGAAAAAACTAATGTTGGAGAAATGTTAAGATTTGATGGGCTTAAAGAAGCTGAGCTTATAACTGGAAAGTCATATAAAGAAGATCAAGAAACTGAGAGGTTAGGTTTTGCCAATGCTATATTAAATTCTAAAATTTTAACTGAAAATTTAATTGTTAATGAAGATACAAACAAATCTTCAACAATGGAGCAATTTATAGAAGTGAATGAAAGATTAGGTTTTGAAAAAATATATGAGAAGACTACAAAGTGCACTAAAGAAAATTATGAAAGTCATTTAAAGTTAAATGAAGAAGTAACTCAATATTATTATTGGCATCCAACAAAATATATTTTATCAGTATTTGAAGGATATGATAATAACCAAAAAATTAATTCAGCTGTGATGAATTATGCTATTAAAGAGAAGACTGGAAAGAATTTAAGAATGGCTATTTCAAGTGGAGTTTTTGATAAAGATCATATGTGGAATGGAAGTCATGATACAAGAGAGGCAATGTCTTATAAAATTCAAAAATTAGAAGAAGTTGGAGAATTTATGAAATGGACTGAAAAACATTTTTTATGGCTTTTAACATATTTAGAAAAAAATGTTGAAAATTATAATTATGAAAAAATCAATCAGGAAGTTTTGAATAATTTTCCAAAAGAAGTATTAGAAGCTATGTGTGAAAATAGAGAGTAAGAGTTACTCTATATTAAAAAAAGTTCTTGCTAAAATAAGAATGTATTCATCTTCCCTCCAATAAAGGAGGGAGGCTTCTATTTTGTAGCAACTTGAAAGTTAAATTCTCACCTTTTATTGATTGGTAATTCAGTCTTCTTTTTAGATTTTTTATTTGTTTTATTTTGTTTTCTTAATTTTTTAATTTTTTAATTTTATCTTGATTGTATTTAAAAAATAATTTTTATTTTTCCCATTTCTGAACCTATTCTATGTCATTAAAGGTAGAATATGGAAAATATCACTAGCTATTGAAATTAAATAATTTCAATGTATTTTTATATGCTCTATTTTCAATTAAGTTATAAGGTTTATTTAGAATTTTTGCAATTTCTTTAATAATATAAGTAGTATATTGTGGTTCATTTCTTTTACCTTTAGCTTGTTGGGGAGTTAAGTAAGGTCCATCTGTTTCAATAATAAATTTATGAAAAGGTATTTTTTTAAGATTATTTCTTAAATCTATTGCGTTTTTATATGTAATTATTCCACCAATACCAAAGTAAAAATTATACTTTTCTAATTGAAGAAGTTTCTCACTACCTACATAACAATGAATAACCCCTCCAACTAATTTGTCTCCATAAGATAATAAAATTTCTAACATATCATCATCAGTTTCTCTTGAATGAAGAATTAAAGGTTTTTTATACTTAATAGATAGTTCTATTTGTTGTTTAAATAAATCTTTTTGTCTTGTTTTAACTTCTTCAATAGAAGCTCCTTTTGGTATCCTATACCAATCTAATCCACATTCTCCAACAGCAACACATTTAGGATGAGAAATAAGTTTCTCAATATTATTTAAATCAAAACTATCAGGATAGTTTGGATGATTTCCAGAAGCAAAATATATATTTTCATATTTTTCACAAATATGTAGGATTTTTTCCATTTTATTTGACTGAACTGCAGGTATAATAAACTTATTAACTCCTTTATCTTGTGCATTTTTTATTACTTCATCTAAATCTTTATTAAATTGTTTTAAATCGAAGTGTATGTGTGTATCTATTAACATTTTTTTCCTTTTGTAATTTTTTATAGTTCATCTGTATCAACTTTCATTGTGTTTAACTTATTATATATGTCTTCATTACCTAATAATGGATATAGCTTTGACTTAAATTTAATTATGCAATCATTGTCATGATTCATATCATAAATACTTATAGTTTTTAAATTACCATTTACATATTCAATTCTTTCAGTGCAACTACAACCAGTAGTATAACCTGAATTATATGTAGTATAACCTGAATTATATTCTGGTGACATATTTTCAATATTATCTATTATTTCTTATAAAATAGTTGTTAGTATAACTTATTTTTTTTTATTATTTTAAGCATAAACATTCAGTTGTTGAAAATATCTTCATTAAGAACTGTATATTTCATCATCTAAATCCTTGATTCTTTATTAATGAAAACGTCAGATACTGCAGAAAAATTAAGAAAAATTAAATACTATTTCAGTATCTTGATTTATTTTATTAATATGATTTAGACCAAAATAATTAGTATGACCAGAAATAAATAATTTATTATTATTTATATCATACTTACAATTTTTTAGACCTGTATAATTTTTTTTACCAGTTGTGTGTTTTTCAGGATAAAAAACTTGTTTTTTATCATTAATATTTTGTTCATACTGAACAATTTTATAAACGAAACCACAATTTATTTTAGAAAGAATGTCATTAAAATAAACATATTTTGTTCCAGCCATACTAGCTTTATAATCTTTTAATTCTTTTAATCTTTGAGGAGTCATATCACCACTAATAAAAATCCCAATATCAACATTATTATCTTTTAATATATTGCCTACTTCTTCAATATAACCTTCTAAAGGCTCGCTATCAATTCTAACCATATTTGGTTTAGTGATTTCTCCACTATTAACCATTTCAATAATTATTTTAATACATTCAACTACATCATAAGTATCAATCAGAATTGTTGTTCCAGGAAAAATTTTATCATAATCAATAATAGCTTGTTTTTCTGTATTATAACTCATTACAAATGCATGAGCCATAGAACCCCCTATCTTGTCTTTTTTTATAATTTTCCTTTGATATGCTGCAACATTAGATGTTCCATTCCAACCTTCTTCTATTGCAACTTCTGTAGCTATAAGGGCAGTATGAAAAGAAGGAGACCTTCTAAAGGCTGCCTCTAGTAAAATATCAGTAGTAGAATCTCTAAACTCTTTTGCTTTTTCTTTTAATTCTTTTTTATATTGTTTTATATCTTCAACATTACTATCCATAATACCTTCAAGGTATTTTAATTCACTAGAAGGTATTTTTATTAGGCCTTTATTTGATAGATATTTTAAAGTTTTTAAACCTGTTTTGCCATTATATATATTAGTAATAGGAGTTTCTATCATTTGACCTATCATTTTATCACCATAAAATTGAAATACAGGAACAAAATCTTTAACTATAGTTCCATTAGATATTACATTATACTCAAAATCAGTATCAATACTTTCCCAATTTTCTCTAAATTTTTTTATTAATTCTTCTTTATTTTTTGATGTTATTTTTGATTCTACTAATTCTATAAACTTATTACTAATCTCAGGATTATTAAGTTCTTCTTTAATTTTTTTCATAAATTCATGAACTTCATTTTCACCATCAAATATATAAAAGTCCTCATTAGGATTAATAATAGGTTTAATGTTTCTAACAAAACCTTCAAATCCAGTTTTTTCTTGATTCTTACCACTAATCACATAAGAGAACCCCATAGTTATTTGATAAAAATCAGTATCAAAAAAATTCCATATTTTATTTGTTGTTGTCATTTTTATTTTTCCTTTATTCTTTTTGAGTTAATAAAAAATAAGACATTAGATACATAGTAACTGCATCTGTATGATTTGTGTTATTCATATACCAATCATATACTTTAGTAAATGGTATTTTAACAACTTCTATATCTTCACTTTCTAAACCTCCACCATCAGTTTCTTTATATTTTTCTTCAACATAAGCAATGAAACAATGTGAATCACTTCCGGCAGTTCCTACAGCACTTTTTATCTTCTTAATAGGTTTAATATTACCTAATGGAACATTGTAACCTACTTCTTCTAAAATCTCTTCTTGAGCTATTTGTAAAGGTTCTTTATCTTTATCTAATAACCCTGCACACATTTCATAAACTTCACCATTTTGAGAATTATCGTTTACTAAAACAGGCACTCTTACTTGCTTTACTAAGTAAATCTCTTTTTGTTCTAAATTTATAACTAATATATGTACAGAAGAATGGGTTTCTATTTTCTCCCAAATAACTTTTTCACCATCTCTAAAAGCTGTAACTTTTTGTACTTTTATATATCTAGGTATATATGAATTTTCTTCACTTGGTTCAGCAAATTCAATATCAACGACATTTTCTATTTTTACTTTTTTTAGTTTTTGACCATTTTTTGATATTTGTGAATCTTTATTTAAATATTCTTTAATTGAAATATCTTCTTTAGTTAAAATTTTAATACTTTTAGTATGAGAAGTATTCCATTCACTTCTTACTTCGTCCAATCTCATTAACTCAACCTCTTCAAGATAAGTTCCTGTTCTGTCAATTATTTCAATAATCATTTTAACTCCTTTACAACTATTGTTTTATATTTAAAAACAATAGTTATCCTTTTTTTAATAAATATAATTATAACCAGATTTAACTTAAAATAAGATTAGTATCAAAATCTCTTTATTAAGATTTAAATAATAAAAAAATAAATTATTTTAGTTTTAGTTTAGTTTATATTTAAGGGATATTTAATGGATATTTAAGTTAATTTAATGTACAATTTATTAGTTAAATTTAAAGAGGCTAAAATGTTAAGTAATAAAAAAATAAGAGAACTTGCACATAAATTATCATTTGAAGATATTTATGGATTAGAACATTTAATACAGACTGAATTAGTAAAAGAAGAATAAAGATTAGAAGAACAATACATTATCCCTTCAAAAGAATTGATAGATTTTGTTATCTCTTTTAAAACAAAAGACGGATTATATCCTTTTGAAGTTTTAAAAACGGGGGATATTTGTCGTTTCATAATGGAAACTGGTGAAGAAGGTGG
>Ga0233441_1002354_pt1 | contig 14251 bp, 15 predicted proteins | sample SI_123_September_4_FD_182781 | JGI IMG/M metagenome (GOLD analysis project Ga0233441, IMG submission 182781) | Seawater microbial communities from Saanich Inlet, British Columbia, Canada - SI_123_September2016_135_MG | ecosystem: Environmental > Aquatic > Marine > Inlet | place: Canada: British...
AACAACAAAATTATTTGCCTAAATTTGGCCTCTGAAATACGTGAACGAATCACATACTTGTTTTTTACTTTCATGACGGTACTTTAACAGGTTTTTAAACATGCTTAAGTTGTCATGACCCAAAATAAATATCTTCCTGGGAAGTTTAAATACGAGAGGCAGACAAAGGTGAAAATAACAAGGAGCAAGATACTCTTGCCATGTTTAGTAAATACCTTTCTATATTTATCTCTATATTCATAAATCAATATTCCAAGCATAAACACAGGAAACCATGCCAATGGAAAAGAAGCAAATTGTGACTGCTCCAAACCATTTAGCTGCATCACATATAAACCATTTACAAATGATAAAATAAAAGCAAACACGACTATCTTTAATAAGTGTTTTTTGTAGCAATAAATTAATGGTAGTAATAAATAAAATGCAACTTCAACAAATATTGTCCACTCAACACCCATAATACTATTGAAATAATTAACAAAAAATCCATTAATAAATAAAATATGAGTGGTGAGATTAAGGGTGGAGATACCTTGATCATTGTCAACAATAAACAACACTATTAATACCAAGTAATACATTGGTGCAATTCTAAAAAATCGCCTTATAAAGTATTTTACAAAGCTATTTTCTTTTCTAAGATCTAAACTTCTAAATAAAGTATAGGCGCTCACTATAAAAAATAACGCAACCCCATATTTTCCAGAATAAAGGATTTTTTCAATATTAAAAGGAAGTTCCGAAAGGTTAAACAACTTAAAAAACATCGTTGAATGCACTGCCAACACCATTAATATTGCAACTCCTCGCATCGAATCAATGTAATCTACATTAAACTTATTTTTGATACTATCCTTTAAAATAATCATAGGTTTTTTGAATACCCTGTTCAAGTGTGGTTTGATACTGCCAACCAAACTTCTTTAACCTGGTATCGTCAATTAACTTTTGCTGCATGCCCGTTGGTCGTGACAAATCATTAGTAAACTCTCCTTGATAGCCAATTGTGTCAGCTATTTGTTGATAGTATTCATTGATTGTGTAATCATAGCCTAGACCGACATTAATATTTTGAGGCATTTCTTCAAAATTATCAATGGCGTAATATACAAAATCAGCGAAATCAGCTGCATACATAAACTCTCTTCTTGCTAGGCCATCGCCCCAAATATCAATAGACTTTAAATTTTTATTCTTAGCATTGTCAATTTTTCTAATTACTGCTGGAATCATATGAGAATGTTCGGGATCAAACTTGTCATGCTTGCCGTATAGATTACAAGGTATGACGGTTTTATATAAAAAAGATTCATCCTCTCTATTTATATATTCACAAAGTCTAGTGCTGGCCACTTTAGCAATAGCGTAGCCTTCATTGGTAGGTTCAAGTTCACCTTTTAAAATAAGCTCTTCTGATAATGGATTTTGAGCATCTCTTGGGTACATACATGAGCTACCAAGATTCATAAACTTCTTAATACCACTAGCCTTAGCTGACATAAGAATATTAAGCCCCATTTGCATGTTATCAACCAAAAATTTTACAGGATGAGACATGTTTGCTTGAATGCCACCAACAACACCAGCAGCATGAATTATCATATCTGGTTTATTGATATTTATATAGTTCTGTACGCTTTTAGAATCCAGTAAGTTTAGTTCTATACTGGTAGGTGATAATATTTCGTGCTTAAGGGCGGATACATGCTCAATAATATTGCGACCAACCATTCCACGAGAGCCTGTTAAAAGAATTTTCATATTAAAACAGTATTAGTTATTCTTTAGTGATGTGCAATTCATGACCATGTTCTTTTAATAGTACATAGCGCTTAGCATCTTTAAGATCTTCACGAATCATTTCAGCGCACATTTCTTGTACAGTGATTTCTGGCACCCAGCCTAGTTCATCTTTTGCTTTCTTTGGACTACCTAGAAGTGTTTCAACCTCTGCTGGTCTAAAGTATCGTTTATCAACTCTAAAAACAATATCGCCAACCTTTAATGCGGGAGCATCATCACCTTCAATAGAGTCTACAATGCCAACTTCATCAAGACCTTCGCCTTTAAAACGAATGCTAATACCTAACTCTAATGCAGACCATTCAATGAACTGACGTACAGAATATTGCACACCTGTGGCAATACAAAAATCATCTGGTTTATCTTGTTGCAACATCATCCACTGCATGCGTACATAATCTTTAGCATGGCCCCAATCGCGTAGTGCATTAATATTACCCATATACAAGCACTCTTCTAGGCCTTGTGCCATATTAGAAAGTCCTCTTGTGATTTTACGAGTCACAAAAGTCTCGCCTCGTCTAGGAGACTCATGATTAAACAAAATACCGTTACAAGCATACATGCCGTAAGACTCGCGATAGTTAACAGTAATCCAATAAGCATACATCTTAGCCACTGCATAAGGTGATCTTGGGTGAAATGGTGTAGTTTCAGTTTGGGGAATCTCTTGAACCTCGCCAAACAATTCTGAAGTTGATGCTTGATAAAAACGAGTTTTCTTCTCCAGCCCTAAGAATCTGATCGCCTCTAAAAGTCTTAATGTGCCCATTGCAACAACATCAGCTGTATATTCTGGTGCTTCAAAACTAACTGCAACATGTGACTGTGCGGCTAAGTTGTATACCTCATCTGGCTCTACTTCTTTTAGTATTCGAGTTAGATTAGAACTGTCTGTTAAATCACCATAGTGTAAATATAGGTTTGGATTTTTATCATGTGGATCTTGGAAAATATGATCAATACGCTGAGTATTAAATGATGAGGCTCTACGTTTTATACCGTGCACCTCATAACCTTTTTCTAATAAAAACTCCGCAAGATATGACCCATCTTGCCCAGTAATACCTGTTATTAACGCTACTTTGTTATTTGTCATAATTTAATTTGTGAAATAATCCTTTACGTATTTATGTACTTGTTTACTTTTTAATAGCTCGTTAATAGTGAGCCATTGATATTCATTATGCTGTTCGGTTGGTAGGTTGAGCGTCTCTTCAATTTTAATCTCATAAGCCAAGTTAACATAGTGTGTTGATACATCTTGATAAATACTGTCATCATAAAAATGTTCAAAAACACCAATAAACTTAGAGGTTGATTTTAACTCAATATTGAGTTCGTCTTTAGCTATACGCATCATTGCGCTATTAATTGTTTCATTTTTGTAAACCCTGCCACCAATTGAAAAAAGATAGTCTTGTGCAGGTTTGTTTATACGCTTACCTAATAGGATTTTATTGTCTTTTTTAACGAGTAGGTCAATTGAAATTAGTGGGGTTGAACTTATGACTGTTTTAAAAATTTTATGATCTATCATTAATCTTCAACCCTACCATAAATATCTTCAAATCTGACAATATCATCTTCCCCTAAGTAAGCACCACTTTGCACTTCAATGATTTCTAATGGCTCGTTGATTTGGTTTTCTAGGGCATGGGTGACACCTAGTGGGATGTAGGTAGATTCGCCTTTGTTAAGGGTAAGTGTCTGCTCGCCATTGACGACTGTAGCTGTGCCACTAACCACTACCCAGTGCTCTGCGCGTTTATGGTGCATTTGCAGTGAGAGTTTGGCTCCGGGTTTAACATGTAATCTTTTTACTTGGAAATATTCACCCGATTCAATAGAGTCGTACCAGCCCCATGGGCGATAGACTTTGCGGTGTGCATTACTCTCGTACCTGCCACTTGCTTGCAGAGATTCGACAATGCTTTTTACTTCTTGAGCTTTGTCTTGGGTGGCAATAAAGGTGGCATCAGGCGTATCTACAATAATTAAATTATTCACGCCTATGGCTGCGACCATGTGATGATCGGCGTTGATGTAGGTGTTGGTGGCATCTTGAGTGATAACATCACCGTTAATGACATTACCTTGGCTATCTTTTATGCCAATATCATATAATGCTGGCCAAGCGCCAATATCGTTCCACTGTGCATCCAGTGGCACAACCACAACATTGTTGGATTTCTCCATAAGGGCGTAATCAATAGAGTCTGATGGAGATGACTCAAAGGCTTGTTTTTCTAGGCGAATAAAATCTAGATCTTGGGTGGCGTTATTAACAGCATTATTAACTGATGCAACAATATCAGGTGCATGTGTTGTGAGCTCGTCAATAAAGGTGTGCGCTTGGAACATGAACATACCAGAGTTCCACAAGTAGTCATTAGTCTTAAGGAATAAGTTGGCAGTTTTTTGGTTGGGCTTTTCAGTAAATTCTTTTACTTTAAACACATCATCAATAACTTCGCCCTTGTGAATGTATCCGTAGCCAGTATTAGCATCCGTTGGCACAATGCCAAAAGTTGCCAGTTTGCCATTTTGTGCTTGATTGCTTGCAATATTAATTGCTTTATGGAATGCTTTAACATCTTGAATGACATGATCAGCTGATAAAACTAGCAATGTCGAGTCATCTGAACCTTTTAATGATTGTAGTGCTGCAGCGGCTATAGCCGGTGCAGTGTTTCTAGCAACAGGTTCTAATAGTATCGTTGGATTTGTAACGTTAATTTGTTGACATTGCTCAGCCACTAAAAATCGATGATCTGCATTACAAACAATGATCGGATCTACAAGATTATCCAACCCATTAAGACGTAGGATGGTTTCTTGAAGCATGGTGTTATCACCCGCCAGCGCCAAATATTGCTTGGGGTATTCTTTACGAGATAATGGCCAGAGCCTTGCTCCTGAGCCACCTGACAAAATAACTGGAATAATATTCATAGAGATCTTTTGCATAAATAATAGTTTTTACCAAAAAATAAAATTCAACTGTTTAACGTTAAGTTAGGCTATTTTTAAGCCATTGACCACTCTATTGATTAGTATAAAATTAATCACTTAGATTATATCAATAAATTTATATTTAAAAAAAACTATGGGTGAAATATATTTAAAAGCATGGTATTCAAATTTTATAATTGCACTATTATTGTTATTCCCTATTTTAATTAACTCAGTAAAAATACTTAGTAGTTTAGTATTATTAATATTAGTCCTCTTGGGTACTTATATTGCCATCACAGAGAAAAAAAATCCATTTCAAATAAAAGAGTTAAGAGTTTTTTCATGGCTGACAGTGGGTTATTTTGGCGTTATGCTATTATCTATTTTGATAGCAGATGGTTTTAATGCTGATTTTTATCATTTAGGGCGTAAATTACAATTTCTATTGGCGCCGCTAATTGCATTGGCAATTTATCAAGTCAATTTACCGCTTAAAAAGATACTACTCAGTCTGAAAGCTGGCTTAATCATTATTGGTGTTATTGTTATAACACAGTTTTTACTAGGCAATGAAAGACCATCAGGCATGATTAATGCTAATATATTTGGTGATATTGCTGTTGCCATGCTATTTCTATCAATCGTACAAGTGTTTAACGAAGAGCCAAAAGACCGACTTATTACCTTTGTCGCAGTATTGGCAGGAATTAGTGCGATATTTTTATCGGGAAGTCGTGGTTCGTGGCTATCGTTTATCATTTTATCTATTATCTATATTGCCTTAATTTACAAGCCATTCTTAAAAAATAACAGTAAAAGAAAATTATCACTAATACTATTAGCTTCAATGATATTTATATTTATCGGCACACAAACCAACGTAGAAAAAAGAATTAATGAAGCAGTTACCGAAGTGCAAAAATGGAATGCTGGAAGCAACTTAAATGACTCTAATGGATTAAGATTACAGATGTGGAGTGCAGGATTAACTGCCGCAAGACAGTCGCCATGGTTTGGTTATGGCTACAGAAATGCAAATAAGATTACATCAGAATACGCACCTACTAATAAAAAAACAATTAGAAATAAAACTCACCTACATAATGAATACATTACTCATTTAGTTTCTGCTGGCATTGTCGGTCTACTAGCTTTACTAACGCTATTATTTGCGCCAATGCTTATTTTTTATAGAAAGCTAAAAGATAGAAAAACTTACTATTACGCATCCATGGGGATTTTATTGTGCACTGGTTATATAACATTTGGCTTTACGCACATAGCATTTGGAGAAGAGCATATAAATACTTTTTATATTTTTTTTATGGCCTTTTTACTTTCAAATGTAGAAACTTTAACACTTAAAAGATGAAATCTATTATGAAATATACTATATTTGTATTGAGTCCTGAAAAATTTATAGAGAGAAGAAATCACATATCTAGACTATTTGACAAGGCCTCAATAAAATTTGAATTTTTATCAATTGATGATGAGGCTGTATTAACTCCTGACTCAATAAAAGAAATCCATGATAAAAAAAGAACTCTAGATAGTTTTGGTAGAGACCTTACTCGAGGTGAGTTAGCCTCTACATTAAACCATTTACTTGCATACAGAAAATTTCTAGACTCGAATAATGAAGTGGTAGTAATATTAGAAGATGATGCTAATTTCAATGTTAATAACTTCCGCCTTATAATTGATTTGCTGATAAAAATGGTCAATAATAAAAAACCACAAGTTTATTTATTAACGCCCACCACTTCATATTTAAATCATAACGCCAAACAAATAAATAAAGACTTTAAAATTGTAAATGTAGTGGCTGCCTGGGGAGCTGGGTATATTATTAACCGTGCAGCTGCAACCAAAATACTTGATGTGAACGCTAGATCATGGATTATCTGCGATGATTGGGTTAAGTATAAAAAATATGCCAATATTAATCTAATGGCTGTTGTTCCACCAATTATTCAGCCAGATCGAAGATTTGAGTCTAATCTTTTAGCAGATCATGAAGACGCTTCTAAACAAAAAGCTTTCAAACAAAGAAGTTTAAAATATATTCTTTCTAGAAATAAAGATAAGATAGCTGCTGACTTAAAAAAGTATCTATGGTTAATTCCATTTAGAGGTTATATTAGAAATAATTCAGAAGAAAAAATCTCTTAACTAATCAAGGACTAAATATAAATATCATTTACGTGGTCAGATAAAATGAAAAGAGGGTGCTTGTGTAATGCTCTTCTCCTTGTGATTCTCCCAAAAACTAACACCTCTATTAAGAATCAGTCAATATTGGAATTTTTTCTATTTTTTAGATTCAAACCTTTCCACATAGCCTCTGCCATTAGAAATTGCTCTTCTGTATCAATATCAAAGACCTCTATCCCATCTTCAATTTCAATATAACGAACATCACTCCAATCCCAATATTTTCCATGCTCAAGGAAATATGATTTTTTATAGAAATAAAGTGCATGTGCAAACTCATAAACTGGCTCAACAGCCTTTGTATCCATTGTCTTAAGATCTTTGCTGAAATTATATGGATTACCGTCCATATCTGTAAAATAATTATTCCTCTTGAGTACCGCAAACTTAGGCTTGTCATCCTCGATGCAGACATCAAGAAACTTAGAAATTGTTTCTAACTTTAAGAAGGGTAAACATCCATTAAAAAATAAGAAATATTCATAAGGCTGATCTGCAAGAAAATCAAAAACCTCTAATGCGGGTCCTTCAGATAAGGCGGATATTTTAGTTCTTTGAACAAAAGGAACTCCATGCATATGACACTTATCCTTAAATAAAGACTCATACCCAGAGAAAAATACATTGTCACCAATTTTTGCAAGCTTACCTAACAGAATATCCGTTAATGATGTATCTGCAAAAGGCCGAATCATCTTCTTTTTACAACGTGTGCTGCTAGTTCTTGCAGCACAAAAAATCCCGATATCTGATTTTTTCATATATTTCTCCTGCTCACAATATCAAATCCAACGAAATGGGGGTGCCGCGAGCAATGTAAGATTTTGCAACACAACTTAGCACGTGTTCATAATGTTTGGGCTCCAAGCCGAATCCAGGTCGAATCCTTTTAATATTTTCTTTTGTTAATTTTTCACCCTTTTGAATATTTTCTACTGCATAAATTGAACGACGAAACTTAACATTAGACTTTTCTGCTTCTTTTCTCTCATAGCCAGTGATACCTAAAGACTGCCATGCAATTTTAGTATCAATACACAATTGCTTCAATTCATGAGGTTCTAGTGAGAATTCGCTATCTGGACCTTTGTCACCCCTTGAAAGAGTAAAGTGCTTTTCAATCACAACTGCACCCAGGGCAACACTTGTTGTTGCAACAGTTGTACCCATTGTGTGATCAGATAAACCCACTAAAGTATTAAATCGTTTTTCTAAATCAGGGATAGTGTTTAAGTTAGATTGCTCTACCGGTGCTGGATAGCTGCTAATACAATGTAACAACACTAAATCTTGACAACCATTTTCTCTTGCTACATTCACCACTTCACTAATTTCATCTAAATTTGCCATGCCTGTCGAGATAATCATTGGCTTTTTAGTTTGGGCAATGTATGCAACTAATGGCAGGTCTGTCATTTCAAATGAAGCAACCTTGTAAACAGGATTGTTTAATTCTTCCAGAAAATCAACAGCAGTTTCATCAAAAGGTGTACTGAATATTGTTATGCCAATCTCTTTAGCATACTCGAACAAAGGTTTGTGCCATTCATAAGGAGTTTGAGCCTCCTTGTATAAATCATACAGTTGATAGCCACTCCATAGGCCGTCTGTAATTTTAAAATCATCAGTATTGCAATCAATCGTCATCGTATCAGCTGTATAAGTTTGAATTTTTACTGCATCAGCACCAGCCTCTTTAGCCGCCTTAACACTTTCGAATGCTCGTGTAATACTCCCATTATGATTAGCTGATAATTCAGCAATAATATAAGGGTTACTTTCTTTTGAGATTATCTTATTATGTATTTTCATTACCCGCTCAACTTAAAACGTATTTATATCTCATAACTCTAACTGATAAGTAACAATTTGTTTTGTTTTATCTTGTTCCACAAAGCCTAACCTTATTAAAACCTTATTTGATGTTATATTTGTTATCTTAATTTTTGCCTTGATAATTTCAATGCGAGGACAATCTTTGCTAATTTTTTCTATTGCTTGTTTCAACATCTTCTTGGCTAGCCCTAACCCTCTAAAATTATTAGCTATTGAATAGCTTATTACTGCCCTACTATTTCCACAATCAAAACGAACTTGCCCTATTAGATTTTGCTTATTTTTCGCTAAATATAAAAAACTGTTTTTATCATTTAATTTATTTTTAAACCATTTTTGATGCTCTTCCCAGGCTATAATCTTTACGCTAATAGAATTTAGACGCACAAACTCATCATTTGTCCAACTAAAATATTGATGCATATCGTTAATAGTTGCATTTCGTAAAACTAGCATGAGTCAACCACCTTTATTACACCTAATCCATCACAAATTTTTACCGACTCATGCGACATTTGTTGCCAAAAATTAAAATCATCCAATATTAGTTTTAAATTTTGTTTTAAATTATCAACAATTTTAACAGCCTTTAGTCTCTCTAAATTTTCCGCTATTTTTATTTGATTATCTGCCACAATAAATAACAAAGTCGGCAATCCTAAGCAGCACCTCTCCCAAGAAGTGGAGCCTCCGGTGCCAATTGCTAAATCTGCATTCAACATTAACTCCGCCATATTGCTAGCTCCAATAATTACTTCAATATTCTTATCTTGAGAGTAAGTTTTAATCATTTCATTATGCGGGGAATTTTGACCCAAAACTACTACAATATTAAATATATTACTAATGTTTTGCAAAACATTATAAGTCAGATTTTGATTATCACTACCACCCATACTAATTAGGATATTTTTTATATTTTTAGTATTCTTTCTTTTTTCTAATGCAGTGCTTCTCATTTGAGCAAATTCTGGCCTCAATAAAGCATATTCACAGCCCAATAGCAATGTGCAATTATTTAACACTTTACCTTGGTAGTCACCCTTATTGGCGCCTAAGTTTTGATTAAGCAAGATATCACAATCAAAATTTCTGTCTGATAAATCATCAATTACCATTATTTTTCTTGTATATTTTCGTAATTTCTTATGCCAAAACTCACTTAAGGCATAGCTATCAACAACCAATAAATCTACATTATTAGGCATATTCTCAATTGTTTGTTTCGCATCTTGGTCTTGGGTTGAGCCCAGCCAATCTAAATAAAAGTCATCAAATTGCAGAGTTTTAATCAAGGGTAAAATACGAACTAGATGCTTTTGTTCAGCTAAATTAATCAGATTACCTGGTAACGCTCGACATATAAAAGTAACACTATGCTTTTTTTTACATAGTTCATTAGCCAAGGTTATACATCGAATCAAATGTCCTGAGCCAATATTTTTTGAAGAATCTACTCTAAAAACAATATTCACAATATTTTTATGATTTTCTCTTGTTCCTTGCTATTTAAATCAAAATAAATAGGTACGCTTAAACAATGCTGATAATACTCCTCACTATTTTTCAACTTTTTTCTGTCATAAAAAGGCTGAGCATTTATGGGAATATAATGTATTTGAGACATAACACCATTCCTTTTTAAATGCTCAAATAACGCTTTTCTATTTTTAGTTTTAATCACAAATAGATGCCAAGATGAATTCGTGTCAGGATGCTGATAAGGTAATATTTCACCTTCTAACTTATTCAGATAGCGCTCTGCAATTTTTCGTCTTTTTGCTACAAAATCATCTAATCTTTTTAACTGGCTAACACCTAATGCTGCCTGAATATCGGTCAGGCGATAATTAAATCCTAACGCTTGCTGCTCGTAATACCAGTCACCATCACTTTCATTTTTAAATTGGTTTATATCTTTAGTAATGCCGTGACTTCTCAATAATGAAACCATGCCGTCTAACTCTTTATCATTAGTCATGACTGCTCCACCTTCACCTGTGGTTATCATTTTTACAGGGTGAAAGCTGAATATTGCCATATGTGAATATTCACAATTACCGACTTTTTTATTCATGTATTCACCTCCCAAAGCATGGGAGGCATCCTCGATTACATAAAAACCATATTTTTTGGACAGTGCCCATATATCTTTCATCTCACAGCTTTGCCCTGAAAAATGAACTGGAACAATTAATTTAGGTAGCTTGTTGTCTTTCTTAGCTTGGAGTAATTTTAACTTTAGAGCATCGATAGAAAGATTGTAAGTCCTAGCATCAATATCAACAAAATCAACCTCTGCACCACAATAAAGCGCGGCGTTAGCTGTTGCAACAAAAGTATTAGGCACTGTCCACATAATATCATTTTTTTTTAAACCTATAGCTAGGTAAGCTAAGTGCAGTGCTGCAGTGCCATTACTAACTACTTTTGCATATTGTGCATCACAATAATTAGCTAGATCATTTTCAAATTCGACAATTTTAGGGCCTTGAGTTAGATAGTCTGATTTTAAAACCTCAACAACGGCATCTATATCATCTTGATTAATACTTTGTTTACCGTAAGAGATCACGCTTAAATATTGCCTATTTTGTGTTTATTTTTCTCAATCCAATCTTGCAATGTTTTAATTTCCATCCACTCTGAGTTACTATCAGAACTATACACAAAGTCTGATGCAACCTTTATACCAGTGCCAATCCTAGCTGGATCTTCACCCCATTTATTAATAGAGGGCAATATCTTAAAATAATCTGGATATTCATATGTATAGTAAGCATCCTCTAAGCCGATCATTTGCTCATGTAGCTTCTCACCTGGGCGTATACCAATCTCTTCTTGCTTGGCATTTTTATCCACTGCTAGAGCCACATCTGTCACTTTCATGGAAGGAATTTTTTTCACGTATATTTCACCACCCTTCATATCCTCAAACGCCTTCCAAACCAGCTCAACCCCTTCCTCTAAAGATATCATAAAACGAGTCATACGATTATCTGTAATTGGTAAAATTCCATCTTTTTCGATCGACAAAAAGAATGGAATTACTGAGCCACGAGAACCCATAACATTACCATACCTTACCACTGAAAAAGTAGTACTATGATCACCACTATATGAATTTCCAGATATAAATAACCTATCAGAAGTTAGCTTAGTAGCACCATATAAGTTTGCAGGACTACTAGCCTTGTCGGTAGAAAGCGCAACTATCTTCTTAACGCCTCTATCAATACAAGCATCAATCAAATTCATTGCACCAAATACATTTGTCTTTACACATTCAAACGGGTCATATTCAGCAGTGGGAACAATTTTTGTCGCTGCAGCATGTACCACATAATCGACACCAATAAGTGCACGATACAGTCTATCTCTATCACGCACATCACCAATAAAAAATTGAACCCTAGAATCGTCTTGAAATAACTTTGCCATTTCCCATTGCTTCATCTCATCACGAGAAAAAATAATGATTTTTCTTGGCTTGTATTTTGCCAAAGTCATTGGTATAAAAGTATGTCCAAAAGACCCTGTTCCGCCTGTTACTAATATTACTGAATTTTCCAACATTATTTATCCTTGGGTGAGTTTATAAAGTCAAGACCCTGGGGCGCCTTGTCTTTATAAAAATTTATTATACTCATTGTGTAAATAAGTAAGCTGTGTATATTTAATTACCACCAGCTGGTCTTGTTACGGGTGTGCCTATTTTTTGCCCTCTTATACACAGTATCAATGTCTTGCAATCGCTTAAAAACCTCAAGAAGTATTTTTCCTGCAGGATGAAATTTTGCAGCTTTATCAAGCTGCCAACGCATAAATCTAACAGTGTCGTCGGTACCAAACTTAAAGACGGGTACATCTTCGAACAATACAATTCGCTCCCCGTTGTCAAGTCTAATTTGCTTCTCTTCATCATCTTCACATTGTGTTGTATTAGTAAGAAAACGCTCTGATTCTGCCAATCTAACACTAACTTGTAAACAAGTAGTGGCAATACCCAAACTTGAAACCATCTTATCATCTGAATTTTCAGCAAACCTTGCAGCTGCAGAAAGTAGCCAATGAAAATCAAGATTTTTTAGAAGAAAGTCTGATTCCTCTTGCCAAAGTTTTTCTAATAATTTAAAATTTTTTTCTACTTCAAACTCACGTCTAAGTAAAACAATAATTTTGGCATGGGTGTAACAGAGCTCACTTTGCCCAATAAACACCTTTCTTAATGCAACAAGGTGCTCTTCTAAATTATTGGCGCTACCATACAAAGGTTTATCCGCACTTTCACCAAGTATAATCATCTTTTTTTGAGCTTTGAAATCTGTCAAGATAAGTGACGATAGCTTTTTGGCTCCAAATCTCCTTTGGTGTCGTCTAAACGAAAACCATTTTTCAAAATTAGTCTTATCTCTTTTCATTTTTTTTAAAATCATATTTTTTTATTTCAATATACCTTCTTTCAAATTTCGTCAGTAAAATTAATTGACGCAACCCTAATTTTACCTGTGAGTATATTCTCTTAAACCGAAAAAACCACCCTCCTTTTGAATTATTCCGACTACTTACACTTGATTCCAATGTTTTGATATCCACTGGATTTTCTATACCATAATATGCACATTGATCCAACTGGATAATAGGGGAGGGCTCAATTTGATAAGCATTTAAACTGTTACAGGCGGTAATATGTGCATCAGCCAAAGCTATACCTTTTTTCTTTTCACATTGAATGAGTTTTTTGGCGCCAGATGGCCATAAAATATACCCAGCAGCGCCAGTTCTGTCTTGGTAAAGACGCAGAATTTTTGAATTGCAAGCGATTGACTCTCCTGATTTGGATACGAATTTTTTTCTACCTCTGTTTTCAAGATTGATTAAATCCGCATTTTCTTTATTGGTGAACTCTTTAAGTAATTCTGGTACACATTTTGATAATAAGGCATCATCCTCTAAAATTAATACAGGTTGATTAGATTGGATAACCCTATTCCAAGCATGACGATGAGAGTAATAACAGGCAACTTCTGTTTTTTTTAATGGCCTCTGCCAATCTTGACAGTGTTGTTTGTAGATTATTTCATCTATATTATCAACTGAAGTTGCGTCTAGAAAGCTAAACTTCAAATCTAGTTTAGCTAGCTGATTTTTCTGAAAACAGCGCCGCTCTTTTGCACTTGGCAAGCTAATAACCAAAATATCTATTATAGCCATTTACTTTTATCTCCAACATGATGACCTTTAATTCCAGATTTTTTTTGGTCATGACTAAGTATAAGCCATTTTTCGAATTTTGTTTTGTACCTACTACCCATTTGGCTACTTGCCTTTTGCAAATAAAAATACAAGATCTCGGAAAATTTTTATATTAAATAGTCGAGAGAGAATTTTAGAGTGAGAAATGAATAATTTTGTACAAGAAGATTTTATTAGT
>Ga0233441_1002363_pt1 | contig 14219 bp, 15 predicted proteins | sample SI_123_September_4_FD_182781 | JGI IMG/M metagenome (GOLD analysis project Ga0233441, IMG submission 182781) | Seawater microbial communities from Saanich Inlet, British Columbia, Canada - SI_123_September2016_135_MG | ecosystem: Environmental > Aquatic > Marine > Inlet | place: Canada: British...
AGGCAATACATCTTCCTATGGAATTACTGTTGCCTACGGTTTTTAAACTTTTCCACCCAAATAACCCACAATAAGAAGATTACTCCATAGAAAAAAGCTTTTTGTAAGTGATCGTGTGCAATTCCCCAATATGAATTAAAATAATAGACAATTACATCTAGCCCAATAACCCTGATAATATTTGTTATGAATAGTATTATTACCCCAGTTGGTATAAACCAAAATTTACTCTTAATGGGTCCTGGGAAAAACAAAATAATAATAATAAATTGTATATAAGCCTTCAATCCTGAGCATCCATCAACAATCTCGATTGAACTCCCATTATCGAAATACCATGTTAGATTTTCAGTGTAATAATGTCCCTCCAATATAGCAGCTAAAAAGACATCTGTCGTATAGAATGTTATATGGGTTAAGAACTTATACACTAGAATAAATATTGATTTATCCGTGAAGAATCTAAAATCAAATTCATTTTGCCAATATTTCCATACGAAATGAAACCCAAATAATAATAATATGAAGTAGGCTACATCAAGTAAGCTATATAGTTTGTGTTTCTTTACTACTTTATTAATTTTACTATTTATACTGCTTATATATTTCATCTTATGTCTTTATTAAAACTATCTTCATTGTTATGAACCTCACCTCTCCCCACCAAAAATCTCTGCGATACTAGGGTTATCCTGTGCTTCTTCCATAAGCACAAATTCATCTCCAGCTACTATATCCCCACATTTCAGTACCCTGAAGTAAACACCACAGCGATGAGATTTTCTAAATTCCTTTACGATAGTATCCGAATCAAATACCAGGCCTAGTTTAAAGCATGGGTATCGTGGTTCCGTTGCTTGTATTACCACCTCTCCACAGGAGTACTTATTCCCCACCTTCACCTGTTTCTCGTCTAGCTCATCAAAGGTGATATTTTCCCCAAATTTCCCGTATTCATCCAGGTTCAGATTATATTTGGTTTTCCAATAATGATAATGTTGGTGACTGTATCCATAAACTGCCTTGTCATTGCCACCATGATAACGTCGGTCTGAAACCACATCACCTCTAACTGTCTCCTTATCTAAGTAGATAGAACCTGATACGGGCTTCTTCTTAATTCCACTCTCTTCTTCCTTACCATCTACAATAAAGATTGTTTTTTTAGCTATGTTAACCGAAATTACTTTCATGGTCATTGGTTTGGTTAAATGAGGTGTATCAACTCTGAGATCAAAAATAGTTAAAAATTATGCAGTGTGTTACAGGTTATACTGCCAGATATAACACCATAATAATCATATGGGTACAAAACCTTATAATACATTATTATATGTATGTTGAAGTTTATAATTATTTATTTTTATCGAAATTTAAAATTAACAAAACATGAAAAATTTACCTTTAGTTATAGTTGTATTAACGCTGATGTTTCAAAGCTGTAGTACCCCAAAAGAAAGAGATGATATATCATTAATTGGAAAATGGGAGGGAAGCTATAAAGTGTTAGTTAATAGAGATGGAAATAGCATAATAGGAGATGCCCATATGACACTAAATATAAATGAAATAAGTGATGGGTTTGTTTTCGCCAATCAAAGATGGGTTTTGAATAAGGATTACGAGGGAGTTGGTGAAATTGCAGGAAAGGTTGTCAGAGAGGGAGCGGAAGAATTGTTAGGGCTAATCAAATATGATGAAAGTAAAATTATATTTTTGGAAACTCAAGACAATGGAAATTTTGATGTAATAGTTGTTGATAATAACACACTGCATGCTTATTATACTGAGAAACCACCCATGGCCACAGCCTTTAGAGTGGTGTTGAATAGAATTTCCAACTAATCCTGTTAAGGAATAAGGGATAACACCTCTAAATTATGATAAGGCGGCGATTTATCCACAATAAAAAAAGACTCGTGAATTATTCGCGAGTCTTTTTGTTTTTATGAACCTCATATTTTCTTGACAGAAAATTTGCTTACCTTATTCTTAAGGCTTTTTGTGGGTTTGAAGCTGACTTTTAGCTTTTTGATTTTTTCAAGACTAAAATCATCGGGTGTAGGAGATGGATGTGAGTGCAGAGATACACTCAAGCTTCCCATGTCGTTTATTCTTACAATCTTACCTTCTTCGAGCCTTTTTTGAATTGAATTTAACAGCTCATCAATTACCAGGGTGACATCATCTTCATCAAATTCTATTTTATTAGATATGTACTTTGCTATTCTTTCCATTGTTATCTCTCCTTGGTAAACTTTGCCTGCATAATATCTAACAGGTCTTTCAAGTTGCAGCGGGTTTTTCCGCGCGATAGGTGTTACTTTAATAGTCATAATTTTTTGTATTTAGGTAATTAGATTAATATGTAGTCGGACTAGTAGCCTATGTCCTGGTGGTTGTTATTTTGGAAAGGTTAATATGGCATCAAATCTACAAATTAATCTGTAACGATTTGATTGTTAATGCCTAAAAAATTATAAATTTTCAAATTAACAAGTTGTTTTATTCGCCAATAAACTACGAAGAATTATTCATATTTTTTATTATAATTTATATACTTCCGGTTACTTTAACAAGTAATAATAATTTAACCCGTTATTATAATATAGTGATCGTAGTTGCCTGATAGTAAGTCTTTTGTTTGTATGTTTGTGAGACCTAAAAGATTAATCTACGCATTTGTTGTGCAACAGATTATTCTGAAAAATAACCCCAAATAGGTTAGCATACATATTTCTTTGTTAACAATTGCTAATCCGTTTATTAAAAATCTTGATCTATGTATAGAATCACTATGCTTTTGTTAGCTAATGCACTTATTGTATGCTCCTCCAATGCCATTACCTTTACAAGTTTAACTTCTGGAAACTGGTCTTCCGGATCCAGCTGGGATCAGTTGGGTTCAATTCCTAGCGCTTCGGATAATGTTATTATTGAAGATAATCATCTTATTACCATTAATTCCAGTCAGGAATGTAATGATCTGAACATAAATTTGGGTGGTGAATTAGAGGTCCAGTCTGGTGCTTCATTAAACTGTTATCATAATCTGCTAATTAATGAAGGAACCTTTACAATGATAGGAGGGGAGTTGAATTCAGGAAATGCAAAAAGCGAAACTTTTACCAATTATGGCGGAACATTCAACTTTAGTGGAGGGGAATTAAATATTGCTGGTCGATTCAGGCAGTATATTGCCACATCAGTATCAAGTTTATCGGGTTCAGGAATAATAAATGTAAGTACAGCTGATGCGCAAACCGTATCAAGTAGAAATAATTTTGAAGTCACAAATGGCTCCTTTTCAGTGGCATCTGGATCTTCTTTACAAATAATACTAAAGAATGGTAATTCTACTACCAAGGAAGAGATATATTACTCTCCTCAAACTTCTGAATTTAATGGAGGATCGTTTATTGTTGAAAATGGCACGGGATTATCGGATATATATCTGGACCTTGATATGCCCATATACGGTCTGGAATCAAAAGTTGGTACTTCAGCCATACTGCATCTAAATTCAGACTGTAGCTTTACCCTATGGGAGTTAACCATAACAACTGGAATGTTACATGTTAATGTAGGTGCTCAAATCAGCATATCCAATAGCCTTACAACCAATGATTCGTTAATAATTAATTCCACAGCTTCTGGCAATGGATCATTGATTCCCCTGGGTAGTGTTTCTGGTAATGTTATTGTTGAAAGATATATTCAAGGGTATAGCTCATCAATTGATGGATGGCATGAAATAAGCAGTCCTGTTGATGCCATGACCATAGATGGTAGTGATTTTGACCCAAGTTCCAATGACGACCTGTATTCATGGTCTGAGAATGGTAATACATGGCTAAATCATAAAATACCCGCAAATGACATAATAGAGTTTACCAATGGAACTGGTTACTTAGTATCATATGAGAATAACATAACGGGCCAATTTATGGGAAGTTTAAATATCTCTGATATAACATATACAAACCTTAGTTCCGGAAGTGGGTCAGGTTGGCACCTATTGGGTAACCCTTTTTGCTCAGCAATTAGCTGGAATGATGGAAATTGGAACTTATCTGGAACTGCTGGTGTGGCAAAGGTGTGGAGCGAATCAAATGGTAATTATGAAGATATAGATGCAAATGAGAATATTCCAATGTCAAATGGATTTTTTGTCCAGGTAACCTCTGGATCAAATAATATAAAAATACCTGCTTCCTCAAGAGTTCATGATAATGTGGTCAACAACTACAAAACTGATGTATGTAGCATGGCGGAAACTATAGATATTAAAATTTCCAATAATCAAAATCATTTCTCAGATGAAACAAAGGTTGGCTTTAGTGCTGATGCTACCTATGAATGGGATTCAAAATTTGATTCCCGAAAGCTATATGGAAATGCCATGGCTCCTCAACTATATACAATATCAATGAATGAGGAGTTTTCAACTAATTATTTACCCTATGACAGTCAGTCACTTCAGTTACATTTAATTCCGGGTACAAATGGCGATTTTGTGCTATCATTTGGAAATATGAAGTCCTTTGATGCTGGAGCTTCAATTTTCCTTGAAGATAGACATACTGGTAATCTGGTTGATGTGATCAAGGATTCCATTTACAACTTCCAGGCTTTACAAGGTGATCCAACGGATAGGTTTATACTACATTTTTATGGTATAACTTCCCTATTTGATGAATCTAGTAGTAGTATGAATGTTTACACCAATAATGATAAGATTTTCATTCAAGTATCACCCAGTGTTGATCAACATAAAACAATTGCCATATATGATATCACTGGCCGATTATGCTATAGTAAGGAGGTCATGACTGATAAAAATATATCCATTAACAATCAATTTGATAATGGGGTATATATCGTTGTTATCTCGATGGAAGAGCGAACAATATTTAGGAAAATTATCATCAACTAATCACTACACAAATGAATATTAAAAAACTTGTCCCAATAAGCCTGATTTTTGCACTATTTATATTATTATCATTACATGGCATATCCCAACCTGACCCTCCTGGTGGTGGCCATGGTAGTAATAGTAACTCATCACCTGGTGGCGGTGCCCCAATTGGAAGTGGTTTGTTAATTATGCTCTCCATGGGTGCTGGATGGGTAACAATAAAAATATATAATGATAATAGAGAAAATTTAGAAGAGTAATCAACTTATTAATGAAATAGCAATTATTGAAACTTTTCACTTTAACCTATTAACACCCGGTAACCCCAACCTGCTGATGTGATGATAACATTTCTGAACTTCAGTGGGTGGGTAAACCAACTGCACTTTCTGACAACATTAAGAAACTACTTATTGCAATACTTTTAGAGTGGTGTTGAATAGAATTTCCAACTAATCCCGCCAACGAAAAGGAATTATATAAAAAGTACCAATAATGAACCTACATTTTGTTCTAATTTGGTACTTTTGGAGATTCAAAATATTTAAGACTATGGGAAGAGCATTTGAATATCGCAAAGCTGCAAAAATGAAAAGATGGGGGCAAATGTCAAAGATATTCCCCAGATTAGGTAAGGCAATAACCTTGGCAGCCAAGGAGGGTGGCCCAGATCCAGAGATGAATGCCAAGTTGCGAAATGCCATTCAAAATGCCAAGGCCCAGAACATGCCCAAGGATAACATCGAATCCGCAATAAAGAGAGCTTCCGGTAAGGATGCTGATACCATTGTTGAGGTAAACTATGAGGGGAAAGGTCCAAGTGGAGTTCTTGTTTATGTGGAATGTGCCACCGATAATACAACTCGTACGGTGGCTAACATCAGATCATATTTTAGTAAGGCAGGAGGTGCATTTGTTCCTGCTGGTTCTCTTGATTATATGTTCAATAGAAAAGCAGTATTTGAGTTTGTGAGAACAGATGACACTGACCTTGAAGAAATAGAGCTAGAACTCATTGATGAAGGCCTTGAGGAGATAGTTGAGGAAGATGATAAGATTATTGTAACTGGCGACTATACCAATTTTGGCAGCATCTCAAAAGGTCTTGAAGAAAAAGGTATTGCAGTTGAAAAAGCTGAGTTACAAAGAATACCCACTTCTCCTGTTGAGTTCACAGAGGAACAACTGGAAGAGATATACAAAATGCTCGACAAGATTGAGGATGATGATGATGTTTTGAATGTTTTTACAAACATCGGGAACTAAAGGGTACTGTGCTTTAACAAAACCTTCCTAGCAATTTCTATTTTGGAAACATTAGCTGTAACTGAAACCTAAATGACCAGTCTGGTCCCATGTCTGGTTTTACTGCATTATAAAATGCCTGAGTATTTATGTTTAATGGGAGCTTACCAATCTTTACGATCTTACCCACACCAGCACCAAAAGGAACAATCCATTGCTGACCATCCAAAGCTTCCCAATCTGAAGTTATTATTGGAGAGGAGGTAATATACCAGCCATTTTCCATATTATAGTTAATAAAATATTGAAGAAGCATGGTGTTGATATCACTTCTGTCGCTATCACCTCCAAACGACCATATGTTATTAACCAACACACCTACTACCCATGGTCCTTGCATGCTAAGTGCAACCACCGATGGACCAGCAGCCCATTTGCCTCCTCCTATGTCTTTGGAACCAGTTGGTAATAGAATTGCCGGTCCCAATCCCCAAATAATTTTGCCAGGGCTTGACGGAGATAAAAATGCAGTTATGTTTATGTCACCAAGTCCTGTGTTACCTCCAGTTTCCATGGAAAAGTCGGGTTTAGAAACCACAGGAATGATGGTGCGAGTAATTATATTCCATTTTTCGCTCAGATTTATTGGGTAAACCGGTTGAATATTCAAGGTGTTCAAAGACCTATCATATGGCCCAATGTTAAACATTGTATTATTTTGAAACGGGATACTTATTAGGTCACCCACAGGGTTTTGTGAAGCTTTTGCAAGTTTTTCTATATCTTGGGCTACTAATGATATACTCGTTAGGAGTATTGTCATGGATATAATTACTAATCGAATGTTATTCATTTGTTTTTGTTTGATATTATTGTGAATTAAAGTGGAATAATGCTTGTTTCTTCGACTTCTTTAACCAATAGTAATGTAATTAGATATTTTAAATTTTTTAGTGAAATTAACAAAAATAAAATTGTTAGGATAATTTCTTAATTTACTCCATAAACACAACAAATTATAAATTATTAATTTGTAAAGTAAATGTTATCAATTAATATTGCGCCACTAACATAGTTTAATTCAGCATCTTGAGGGTTCCATAGAGAAAAAGGAATGGTTATTTCTGTAAAATCAACATCTGCAAAATCAGACAAAGGAATAGTGTATTCCACAAAGCCGTTTCCCACATCAACACCCGTATAGTCAATTAGGAAAATAGAAAAATTTGTTGAAGGGCTTTCTACCTTAATTTCTGCAGTAGTCATCTCATCAGGATAGTTAAGGGAAAATTTAATATTAGTATACCCACTAAGATCTTTTGGTTCCATGAGCTCTATGTATCCACCTCCCCAGCCAGAGCCAGGAAAATTATAAGCAAGACTTGAATCACCGTTTATGGCTATTTCAGAAGCATATAAATTTGGTTCACCACCGCTACCCCAAACTAAAACAGTAGCATCTCCCAAATATGTGAAATTGTCATTAATGGCATTCTGTGCGAGAGATGGTTCGATTATTTGGCCTATGGTTTCTTCTTCAATGTCCAATTCTGGAGGTGTTGGAGCATTAAAACCATCCTTTGTAAATATTCTAACATAATCCACATACATGGTTTGAGGAAACGTTGTAGTATTATCAGGGTAACCTGGCCAATTTCCTCCAACAGCAACATTAAGGTTCATGTAAAAACTTCTTAGGAATTCTTTCATGTCTTCTTTGATGATTATCTCATGTGTTTTAGTGCCATCCATACTAAAGATTATTTTTTCTGGAGTCCAGTCAATTCCGTATATATGATAACTATCAGCAAATGTTCCATCCGTTAATGTATAGCTAGACTGGATTTCACCATGTTTGTGCTCTTCGGTGGTATAATGAACGGTAGAATACATCTTTGATGGGTTACTACCCAGTACTTCTACTATATCAATTTCTCCACATCCTGGCCAGTCAATTAGGTCAATATTATCTCCCAACATCCATATTGCTGGCCACAAGCCATTTCCTTGGGGCATTTTTGCCTTAACTTCAATCTTACCGAATGTAATGCCTGTAGCATTTGAAGAAAGTGGCAGAGAATGCAATTTTGCAGAGGTATATCCGCCATCACCATCACTCAGTGCGGTGATATATAGCACCGACATTTCATTATCTGTTGTAATACCCGAATTGTTGATGCTTTCGGTATATATCTGCATTTCATTGTTTCCCCATCCAACTGGCAATCCATAATCTGTGCCATCACCTGTTTCATATTCCCATTTATCTAGGTTCAATGTGTTTTCATTAAACTCATCTGACCATAAAAGAGAATATCCCTCTGGTATAACGATTTGATCTTCATTCGATATATCATCCTTATTACAAGATGATATAGCCATTGCAGTTACTAATAATGCTGATATATATATACTTATTTTATTCATTTAAATAGTCTTTATAAATATTAGGCGCCAAACTTAAAAAAAAGTTTGTGATAATAAGCAATGCTTTGAAAATTACATTTTAGAAATCCTGATTAATTATGGGTGGATTTTACAATATGTATATGTAAATCACTGGTTGTAATACATAATTATTCAATTATGTTATTTGAAATGAAGGTTATACTGTTGGTAAGAAAGCTTTAGGTCACTTATGTGTTTTTTAGCCTCTTCGTTGCTTTCTGAATTTCCCAGCTTATCAACAAGTTCTAGATGGGGCATTAGCCATTTATGAAGTTCATCATGGCTCTGTCCTGTCATTGAACAACTCTCGATTAACTTATTGTTCTGGTCTTTTAATTCATTTGCAAGAGCCTTATAATCTGATTTGTCTTCAGAAACATAAGCTTGAAATATGTCTTCTCCTTGTATGATATGAATTTTCATATCATCATTAACTTCCCATTTATTGCCATCGTTCAATTTGTTGGATGATTCACTAATATTATGATCACAGCATGAATATGCAGTTGCTAAGGCAATTAGGCCGATTAAAATATTTTTCATGTCTTCTTATTTTTTTGTTGTTATTAATTTCTACGCTATAACCTGTATCTAAATTCACAAATGCAGTTTTATAACAAAGTTTTAAAATGCAAATATAATAAAAGACAAATTAGTCTTTTAATTAAAATGAATTATTATATTTGCATAACAATAAATCATTTTAAACAATATTTTATATGGAGACTTTAGATGTAACTAAAATTGAACCCAGGCTCAAGCACCCAACTATTTTTGATAGGTTCGATGCACTTAAAGGCGGTGAAGCTTTTATTATACATAACGATCATGATCCAAAACCACTATATTTTCAATTACAGTCGGAAAGAGGAAATACATTCGAATGGAAGTACTTAAAGGAAGGCCCTATGGAATGGGACGTTCAAATTAGTAAAATGAATACTGATGCTTTTCCATTAACAGTGGGTGAGCTAGTTGTTGATGATTATCGCAAAGCTGAGATTTTAAGCAAATTTGGCATTGACTTTTGTTGCGGTGGAAACAAAACTCTTAAAGAAGCATGCGATGATAAGGGAATTGATATTGCAAATGTTGAAGAAGCACTATCAGAAGTTTATAATATGACTCAAACACGGCAACATGATTTCAAAAACTGGAATTTAGATTTTTTGATAGACTATATAGTAAATACCCATCATAAATATGTTGAAGAGGCTCTCCCAATGCTAGATGAATTTAGTATAAGAGTTGCAACTGTTCATGGAGAATCTAGACCTGAATTAATGGAAATAGCAAGGTATTTTAAAGGCATATCCGAGGAATTGAAACTTCATATGCACAAGGAAGAAGAAATTCTATTTCCCTATATAAAGAAGCTGTCAGAGGCTAAAAATCTTAATAGAAAAATAGAGGCAAGTCCCTTTGGTAGCATTGAAAATGTTATTAATATGATGGAAACAGAGCATACTGCTGTGGGAGAGGACTTTCATAAGATTAATGATCTGAGTAACTCATATACTCCACCTGCTGATGGTTGCTCTTCCTATAAGCTATTATATAGCAAACTTGACGAATTTGAAAGAGATTTACATCAGCATATTCATCTTGAAAATAATATTCTTTTTCCAAAAGCAATTAAAATGGAAAAAGAATTGATGGGCTAAAACCCAAATATATTTTCAAAATATATTTTTTTTGTAAAAAATCTAGTGATTGTTTACAATAATTTGTCGTGGTTGAAACATAATAATTAAATTTGCTTCGTAGTATGCTGGTATGAGTTTGCTTTTAAATAATCATTAAAACTAATTTTATGCTATCACAGAAGACTAAGTATGCATTAAGAGCTGTACTTTATTTGTCAATAGAGAGTGATCCTAAAATAGGGCTAAAAGGGGGTAAAGATGTGTCCGAAGCTCTAAAAATGCCTACAGCTTATACTGGTAAAATATTACAAGACCTTGCGAGAGTTAACGTTATAACCTCCCTAAAAGGACCTGGAGGTGGTTTTTATGTCTCTGAAGAAAATACTAAAGAACCTTTGTTAAACATAGTTGAGGCAATGGGAGACCTGCCATTCTTTTCCTTGTGTGGGTTGGGGTTATCCCAATGCTCAGATGATCAGCCATGTCCAATACATAATATTTTCAAAGGTTGCAGAGATGAACTTCTAAAGTGGTTTCAAAACAAAACAATAGCAGACCTGGGCGATGATTTAATTAAAAGAGAACTATATCTGGTAGTTTAAATATAGGCTTGTTATAATTGAATTTCACTATTTATGATTTCGTACTGCTTGCCGTTGTTATCAAATACGATTCAATTTCACGCACTCTATCCCCTAAAATAAATCTCTCCTTCACAATTTTTGCCCCCTCATAACCCATAGTCTTGCGAAGTGATTCATCCTCCATCAACATGGAGGTTTTTTTTGCAAACATATCAAGGTCAGGATAATCCACAAGAAAACCTGATCTATTACCTTCAATTACCTCAGGATTACTAGTTATATCAAAGGCAACAATGGGTTTTGATTTTATCATAGCTTCAACCAATACAAACCCAAAACCTTCCCATATTGATGTTAAAAGAAATATATCAATTGAATTCATGAATATTTCCATATCTTTTATGAATCCCAATAAAATAACATTATTGTTAAGGTGATATTTATCTATGAGGCCCTCCAATTCAGTTTGTAGTTCGCCAGTTCCAGCTATAAAAAGTGTAAAATCAATGTCTCGTTCCTTAAGTTTTTTGGCAATATCTATTAATTTATCCTGTCCTTTCTGCTTTGTTAACCTACCTGCATTACCTAGAATAATACCATGTCCTTTTTCCCTGATTATTTCAAGTTTATCATCATCAGCACACTTTAACTTTTCCAGATCTATTCCATGATAAATTGTTTTAACTCTTTCATCGGAAACATATTTACCTAAATACTTTAACATATTCCTTTTTGTTTCCTCAGAGTTAGGTATTATGTGAGTAAGAATATGTTTGAATATGATACGATTTACCAAACTGTTTTTTATGGGAACAGCCAACCCCCTTAAATACACTATCCTTTCTACACCTGCCAAATATGCAGATATGCTTCCTGTCTTTAGGTCTTGCGAAGAAGAAAATATAACTGTGTCTATATTATTGTTTCTGTAAAAAAGTATAAGCCTCAGAAGTTTAAAGGGATTCATGAAGGATATATTTCCCACTGTTATTGGAAATGTCTGGATTTTTTCAATGGCCGCTTTTTTCCATAATGTAGAGTTTAATTTGCATGCAAGAAAAACATTATAATTTATCTTTTTAAATTCAATAGCGTTTTCCAGGTGTAGTTTTTCTCCACCACCCCAAAATTTTATACTATTAAAAAAACAAATGTTCCTCATACTTATAGTCTTTTAATATCAAGAATCATTTTTAAATTAATCCTTTTTTAATACACCAAAAGCAATCCATTAAAATGAGTGTAAATATATTAATTCTTGGTGTATTAATTCCCATGAAATATAATTGTATAATCAGGATGTTTTTACCATAACATTCCTGTTAAAGGTATTGATATCATTATATTATAGGTACTATAATTACAACTTACTACTATCTTTTTGACCTGTCGATTAGTGCATTAATTTTTTGATACTTGAGATATGCCGCATAACTGGACTTCTTGCTGATAATCCATCCTTCTTTACCATCTAAAAATCCCAAATTAAAAACATAACACTTAATGAACTTATGAAATCCACTAACGTACTTCTGCATAATAAAGGGAGACTTGCCATTTTTGACATAGGCATGTGCCGCTATATCAGTAAAATAATCAATTTGCTTATCATGATCAGATAGTTCATTATAGCTATAATGTAAAATATCGCCATTCAGTAAGGCAACATTAGATGACTCATCAAATAGTTTGAATTCATCATGTGGGTTTTCACCGGTCCAATGACCTTTGGTATTATCCCATAGGCGTAATTTGGTATCAGGATACCAGCCCGTATGCCGAATCCATTTACCACAATAATTAGTCAAACGGTTCATTTTATAAGCATCGTACTGCCAGTTTTTTTTGATTGCTAAAATTGAATCTTGCAACCTGTTATCAAGGGCTTCATCAGCATCCAGAGATAGTACAATATTGTGTGAAGCCTGCTCGCGTGCCCAGTTTTTCTGCTCAATATACCCATCAAATTTATGTTTAACAAACCGGACTCCGAACTCGGCACAGATTGTCTCTGTTTTATCCGTTGAAAAACTGTCAACAACAATAATTTCATCTGCTATATCCTTCAAAGAGTTTAAACATCGTTTGATATTATTCTCCTCGTTATAGGTAATTATAACCGCAGATATTTTTCTTTCTTCTGACATAGATCAATTGCGATGTAAAACTATGAATTAAGGGGTAGAAATCAAAATGTAAAATCTTGTAAACTGAGCTGAAAGCATTGATAATTATGTATTACTCAATAACTGAGAAGATATAAAGCGTCAACCACAGAGATAATAGGAGAGTGGTTATGGTGATTTATCTGATAATCAGCTTCTCACTTGCTTCACCGTTTATGTGTAGGATGTATGATCCAGTTTTTAATGAAGTTATATCAAGTGATAAAAGAACTCCGTTAACCGATACTTCCTTAACGGAATTTCCATTTGAATCAATTATTTGAATATGGTTAATCTCATATTCACTTTCAATATTTAGGATGTCTTCACCAGGATTTGGATATATCTTTATATCACCTGTATTTAAGTTTGACTTGGGCTCTTCTATGGTACTTGTGATAGGGCAGTAGTTACCATCTGGCGCACTTGTAGGTAACATATACATAGGATTTGATAGTAAGTCATATAATGATGTATCAGTGACTTGGAATTGATTTGCAGTACATGGTTCCCATTCATTTGAAATGTAAGCACATCTGTTACCATAATCCTGGATCCCTAACATTGATGTTAGTCCCCAATAGAAATATTCTGTGGCCATACATTCGTAATCACATGTGTAATCATCGTAGTGATACCAGGCCTCTGGAGGATAAGGGTTTGGGATACTTGTAAAATGACCACCTCGTGCCAAATCCATTGCTAGTGTTAGTAATGAGTTTGAGTTCTCTTCTTCGCTGAAGGCTGATGGATAGGCGTTGGCATAACCCAATGAGCTAATGGTATGTAAGTTTTCCTCAATTGTAGCATCAAATTCATTCACAAGAGGTCGATATGTAATGATTTCAAATTCATAGCACACAGCTGACACACCATCACCATTATAATTTTCAAAAAAAGATATCTCTGCTGGTGATCCTTCATCTTCAAAAACAGGCATTAGGGCCCCTCTTGATAAGAGCTCATTCAATACAAGTGAATTGTCAACAATACTATCTTCATTATTATCCAACCACTCTGCAAAAATAGCAGCAACATGCTTAACCTTCTCATTTGATACACCATCTTCAGCGTAAATACCAATTCCAAATACATTTATGTACTTAGTAAATTCACTAAAGGCAGGATCAGAAGAATTTGGATTAGGTTCGATATCAAAGCAAACAGTATTCTGCCCTTCTGCTATAACAGAATAAATTAGCAGTATAAA
>Ga0233441_1002365_pt1 | contig 14212 bp, 9 predicted proteins | sample SI_123_September_4_FD_182781 | JGI IMG/M metagenome (GOLD analysis project Ga0233441, IMG submission 182781) | Seawater microbial communities from Saanich Inlet, British Columbia, Canada - SI_123_September2016_135_MG | ecosystem: Environmental > Aquatic > Marine > Inlet | place: Canada: British...
AAGCAGGAAAACAGTTGATTGCAGCCCCGCCCGAGCAGCTACTCAGCAAACATGAAAACCATATCAAGGCCGATGCACTGGCTGGAACCCTGCCCCGTGGAGAGAGCGACGATGAAGAGCTGCAGCTGGGACAGCAGCTATTGAATGATCCAAAACTGCAGCATGAACACCAGTTGGTTGTTGATTACATCCAGCAGCAGCTAGAACAACAGTGTGATGATATTCAGCACCCCGCAACGCCCACCATTCATAAGCTGGAGCATATCCAACACCTGCTCACCCCCGTTGAAGGCATACTGAGTAAACATACCTCCCTGTTTGAGTTAACAGAGTCACTTCACCAAAGTCCTGCTATCTGCGGTCATCCAAAAGCAAATGCTTTGACATGGTTACAACAACAGGAGAACAGCAACCGTGGATACTATTGTGGTGGTGCTGGTTGGATTGATGCAGCAGGAGATGGAGAGATTCATGTGATTCTGCGCTGTGCCATCGTAGAGCAGAAGCAAGCGACCCTCTACGCAGGTGCTGGCGTAGTAGCTGGGTCTACCGCAAATCAAGAGCAGGCCGAAATTGAGCTAAAAATAGAGGGTATGGTACATACACTCTCTGCTTAACCATTCAGTCGTCCCGTAACAAAACGTAACCCCTGCAACAGACCATTTTTCTGTATCATTCCCCCTCTAATTCATTCCATTGGTGAGAAGACTATGTGCGGAATTGTGGGTGCCGTTGCGGCTAGAAATGTGACACCACTGTTGCTGGAGGGGCTGAAGCGGCTAGAGTATCGAGGCTATGACTCTGCCGGTATCGCGGTTCTTAACCAAGCCAGTGAGATTCAGCGGGTACGTAGCTTGGGTAAGGTCGCCACACTAGAGTCCCCCATTAACGAGACCCAACTCAACGGAACCATCGGTATCGCCCACACCCGCTGGGCCACCCACGGTGCACCAGCCACAGAGAACGCCCACCCCCATATCGCCAACAATCGGGTAACGGTAGTCCACAACGGTATCATTGAGAACCACAAAGCGCTGCGTCAGCAACAACTGGAACAGGGGTTTCGCTTCACCTCAGAGACCGACACAGAGACTGTTGTACATCAAATTGAACACTATCTACAGCAGGGGCAGACGCTAACCGAGGCCGTGCGTAACAGCAGAGCTGATTTCAGAGGGGCCTATGCTTTGGGGGTGATCAGCCCCGTTGACCCAGAACTACTGGTCACCACCCGACTGGGCAGCCCTTTGGTGATTGGGTTGGGAGCGGATGAAAACTTTATCGCCTCCGATACCGCTGCACTGCTCCCCTACACCAACCGTTTTATCTTTTTGAAAGATGGGGATCTGGCCGAGATTCGCCGTGACAGTGTACTTATTTTTGATGAACACAACAGTCCAGTAGAGCGGGAGATTCACACCTCCAAGCTCTCAGCCGAAGCCACTGAGCTTGGCCCCTACGCCCACTACATGCTGAAAGAGATCTACGAGCAACCCAATGCCATCGCCGAGACGCTGGAGGGGCGCATCCACAACGGTGCAGTGATGGCGGGGATCTTTGGTCATGAGGCTGCAGCCATCTTTCAGCAGACCCAGCAGATTCAGATTGTCGCCTGTGGCACCAGCTATCACGCAGGCATGGTGGCAAAATATTGGTTCGAGCGCATTCTGGAGCTCCCCTGTTTTGTCGATGTTGCCAGTGAATTTCGTTACCGCCACCCAGTCCTGCGGGAAGGGACATTGACGGTCACACTCTCTCAATCCGGTGAGACTGCAGATACCCTCGCCGCACTGGCCGAGGTGAAGAAACGGGGATTTGATCAGACACTGGCGATCTGTAACGTCGCAGAGAGTTCACTGGTACGTGAATCGAAACTGACACTGATGACCCACGCCGGGCCTGAGATTGGGGTTGCCTCGACCAAGGCCTTTACCACTCAGTTAGTCGCTCTGCTGCTGCTGATACTCGCCATCGGCAAAGAGCAGAAGAGTCTGCCTGAGCAGGAGGAGAGAGAGATCATCGATGCGCTACAGCAGCTACCACGGCAGATCGAACAGGTACTGAACAGTGACAAGCCGATTCAGCAGATGGCAACTCAGTTTGCTGATAAGGAGCATGCCCTCTTCCTTGGACGTAACCGCATGTATCCCATTGCGATGGAGGGGAGTCTGAAGCTAAAGGAGATCTCCTATATTCATGCCGAGGCCTACCCCGCTGGAGAGCTGAAACACGGTCCGCTGGCACTGGTCGATGCGAAGATGCCCATTGTTGCCGTAGCCCCCAGTGACCTGCTCATGGATAAGCTCCTCTCTAACCTAGAGGAGGTGCGCAGCCGCAATGGGCAACTCTTTGTCTTCACCGATACCGAATCACACTTTGAGAGCAGCGATCAGATCCACACACTGGCGGTGACAGAGCCCGCCAGCTACTACACGGCCCCTATCATCTTTACCATTCCGCTACAGCTATTAGCCTATCATGTGGCACTGATCAAGGGGACGGATGTGGATCAACCCAGGAATTTGGCAAAGTCTGTGACGGTGGAGTAGAGTCAACGACTCATTAGCTCTTTAAATCGTTCAACACTGTAGACAGAAGGTTGTGTTGAATCCCCTGCGGGTACTGTAGAGGGGATAGCCTTCTCAACCACGCTCTCTGCGACCGCTTTGGGTTCAGATGCCTCTTCTACCTTGTTACTCTCTTCAGTAACAGCTGACTCTGCTTCAGCCTCTACCACCTCTTCCAGCGCTTCTGTCTGATTCATCAATAGGGCAAAGCGTTTAACACTGTGGACAGGAAGTTGTGCTGGCTCTTCTATTGATGCCTCAGAGGGAGCACTATTTTTATTCATATCCTCTGCACTCTTTGTGATCTTTTCAGGCTCTACTGCTTCCACCACTTCAGCTGCTGGTAACGCTATTTCTGCTTCTACAGTTCCACTCTCTTCAATTTCTGCCTCACCTGTATTGTTCATCAAAGCTTCGAAGCGTTTGACGCTATAAACAGAGAGTCGACTGGTCTCAGAGGAAGAGGCTTTATCGGCCAAGCTCTCTGCTGCTTTTGCTGCCTCTGCCGCTTCTGCTGCCTCTGCTGCCTCTGCCGCTTCTGCCGCTTCTGCCGCTTCTGCCGCTTCTGCCGCTTCTGCCGCTTCTGCTGCTTCTGCTGCTTCTGCTGCCTCTGCCGCTTCTGCCGCTTCTGCTGCTTCTGCTGCTTCTGCTGCCTCTGCTGCTTCTGCTGCCTCTGCCGCTTCTGCTGCTTCTGCTGCTTCTGCCGCTTCTGCTGCTTCTGCTGCCGCTTCTGCTGCTTCTGCTGCCTCTGCTGCTTCTTCACCCATTGGAGTATCCATTACTGACTCTTCTACAGTATCCATCCCACTATCATGCCGCTCTAGTTGAAGCATCCCAAAGCAGAGTATCGCAATCATCAGTAGTGTCAAAACAGGCAAGACCTTCTCCCAATCCAACTCAGAAAGGAACTCGATTACCCGCTCTTGGAGAGTCTCCTCCTCTTCATCATACTCTTCCAAAGGTAACGGTTTTGGTTTTGGCTCTGGTGCTGGCTCTGGTGCTGGCTCTGGTGCTGGCTCTGGTGCTGGCTCTGGTGCTGGCTCTGGTGCTGGCTCTGGTGCTGGCTCTGGTTCCTGCTGAACATCCTCCACATCAGAAAGCGCTTCTCCAGGAACCACAATCCGTTGATCCGATGACTCATCAATGGCTTGCTCTTCTTCAAGCAGTGATTCAAGGTCTATCGTTTGAGCCAGACGAATCCGAAAAGGCTGGTCACACACTTTACAACGCGTCGGTACCCCCTCCTCTGGAATACGGGAGGCGTTAATATTGTAGATCTTCTCGCACTTCGGGCAACTGACTTTCATAATAGGACTCACGACTTGAGATTTCTGGAGACAATTTCATACACATCTTTAGATAATCCCTCCACTTCTACAATCCGTTGTAACTCATTTCTCACTAAGGATTGCCGTATTTTGTCGTAGCGCTTCCATTGATTGAATGCACCGACCATACGCGCCGCCACCTGAGGATTGAGTGCATCTAGCTTAATCACCTGATCTGCAAGCAGTTTATAACCTCGACCACTGCTTTGGTGAAAGTGGAGCGGGTTACCGTGTGCAAAAACACCAACCACCGAACGTACCCGATTGGGGTTTGTAATTTCAAAATCAGGGTGGTTGAGCAGCGCCTCAACCTGATCTATGGCATCTTCTCGTTGAGAACCCGCCTGCAGCCCAAACCATTTATCGATGACCAAGCGCTCACCTTGCCACTTCTGGTAAAACTGCTCCAGAGCAACAGTACGGGATTCGCCCTGCATACGCTCCAGCGCAGCGAGTGCCCCCATCTCTTCACTCATATTCTCAGCTTGCTCAAACTGCACCACTGCCAGTTGATTTACGACCGCACTATCAAGTCGAGACAGCATCGCTAACAGTTGATTACGCAGGGTGCGACCATCAGCCTCTTCCGCATTGAGCTGTTGATACAGAGCAGTCATCTGCTGCTGGTAACGCTCGGCAACCGCCACAATAGCAAACTCACGAGCAGCATGGATCGCCTCAACATCGACCGTCTCCATACGCTCAGAGAGCCAGCGCTCTGTGGGCAAAATCAGCGCCTCTGTAGTCAGAGCGGGATCATCCATCGCCTCCTCTAGCAGAACACCCATAGCACCCAACCAGTCATTATCAATCTTGAGAGAGTTCTTCTGTTGGTAAGCCGCAACCATCGCCAGCAGCATCTTTTCAGCCACCTGCTGCCCCGCATCCCAGCGGTTAAACGCATCGCTGTCATGTGCCATCAGGAAGCGTTTCTCCTCCTCACTGTGGGCCGTACTCAGCAGTACTGGTGCAGAGAAACCACGCAGGATAGAGGGGACTACTGTTTCACTAACCGCATCAAAAGTGAAAGTGGTCTGGCGCTCGGTTAGCTCCAACAGTCGATCATCCTCCAACAGCTCTTCACCCGAAGTGCGAGAGAGCAGGCCAACCACTACGGGAATATGGTGTGGCTCCCATGCTGCCTGCTCCTCTCTGCTGTAGGACTCTGGAGGCTGCTGTTCTAACGTTAGGCTAAAGCGCTGCTGTTCCAGGTCCTGCTCCCAAGACGCAGATAGTCGTGGTGTCCCCTTTTGCTGGTACCAGTGCATAAATTGGCTCAGATCGCGCCCTGAAGCGCTCTCCATGGCATCAACAAACTCCTCTACCCGCACGGCTTGACCATCATGTCGGTCAAAGTAGAGGTCCGTCGCTTTTCGGTACTGCTCGACTCCCAACAAGGTGTGCTGCATTCGCACCACCTCTGCCCCCTTCTCGTAGATGGTCACGGTGTAGAAGTTACTGATCTCAATATAGTGGTCAGGGCGTACCGGGTGGGCCATGGGCCCTGCATCTTCGGCAAACTGTACGCTACGCAACATGCGTACATCCTGAATCCGTTTCACTGCACGGGAGTGGTAATCAGCGGTAAACTCCTGATCACGGAATACCGTCAACCCCTCTTTGAGGCTCAGCTGGAACCAGTCCCGGCAGGTGATACGGTTGCCAGTCCAGTTGTGGAAATACTCATGCCCGATTACCGCCTCGATATTGAGGTAATCAGCATCCGTTGCGGTCTCAGGCTTGGCGAGGACAAACATAGAGTTGAAGACATTCAGCCCCTTGTTCTCCATCGCCCCCATATTGAAGTCATCTACCGCAACGATGTTGTAAAGATCGAGATCATACTCTCGTCCATATACCTGCTCATCCCATGCCATCGAGCGTTTGAGTGAGGTCATGGCATGGTCACATTTATCGACATTATGTGGCTCGGTAAAGATCTGTAGCTCGACCTCTCTACCGGAGGCGGTCTTAAAGCTGTCTTGAATCCCCTCCAGCTTGCCTGCCACTAGCGCAAATAGGTAGGCAGGCTTGGGAAAAGGGTCTTCCCAAGTAATCCAGTGACGACCATCAGGATAGGCTCCGTTGGCGCTGCGGTTACCGTTTGAGAGCATCACTGGACAGATCGCAGGGTGCGAGGCGATGGTGACGGTAAACTTGGACATTACATCAGGGCGATCTGGAAAGAAGATGATCTTACGAAACCCTTCAGCCTCACACTGGGTGCAGTAGATGGGACCAGAGCGGTAAAGCCCTTCCAGTGCGGTATTTTTCTCAGGGTGGAGTCGAGTCTCCAGCTGCAGCATAAAGGGTTCGTTGGGCACATTGGGGATGGTTAGCGTCTCCCCCTCCCGTTGATAGTGCTGCTCGCTTAGGTTGATCCCATCCAGCTTCAGCGAGACCAACTCCTGATCACCGCCATGCAACACCAATGGGGCACCTGATACCCCTTCAGCATTAGGCTCAATACTCAGGCTTGCCTTAACTCGGGTCTCTGCCTCATCTAGGTCAAAAAAGAGTCGCACCTCTGGAATCAAGTGGTTGGGTACGGTGTACTCTTCTAGATAAGTGGTCTGGGGGGAGAGGTCTGTTGCGTCCATTTTACTTCCTGTTTACGTTTTCCTTAGTTAGCCCTATCATCCCCCATTCTTTTACTCAGGAAAACCACCTCATGGCTAGAAAAATAAAAATTTACAGTACCGCAAGCTGCCCCCGTTGTGACAAATCGAAACAGTTACTGACTAAATGGGGCATCTCCTACCACGAAGTGCGGGTTGATCAGTCTCAAAAAGGGCTGAAAGAGATGATGAAGCGCACCAACAACGCGCGCAGCGTGCCACAGATCTTTTTGGGCGATGACCATATTGGTGGATTGGATGAGCTCACCGAGGCGCATATGGACGGGGATTTGGATGGAATTAGTTAACGGGCTTCCCGCCATTGATCTCCATTGAGAAACGTCTCTTTTCTGTATCAGCCTCTTTATCAGGCCGACACGCCTTTAGCTGCACGCGATAGGTCATCCGTGCAGTATTCACCTTGCGTGCAAAACTCATCAGCTTAGGCTTCTTTTCATAATCCTTGCGCAGAAACCCACGGTGACCTTCGTGGTAAGCGAGGTAGAGGTGGTATCCATCGCTACGGGAAATCTGCAAGCTACGGTGGGTACGGTTAAGGTACCAACCGATAAAGTCAGCAGCATCTGCAAACTGGTCTCGTTTTGCCTCCTGCTTCCCTGTGCGCTGCTGATACTCTTTCCACGTTTGATCCAGTGCTTGGGAGAAGCCGTAGGCGCTGGATAGACGTTCCCCTGGGATCAATCCAAAATAGTGTCTACGGGGTGCCTCTGCATCACCAACAAAGCTGGACTCATAGCGAATCACCGCCATAATCAACTCTTGCGGTATTCCCCACTGCTGTTCTGCCTGACGCACACCGCTCTCCCACTCTGGATGTGCCTCGTAGATCGAGCAGAGATCATCTCTATTAAAGTCCGGCGCACGACAACCCGTCAGCAACAGGGCGATCAATAGAAGGCGTAGCCAGAAGGGTAAAAGAGTCATTGCGCTATTTTAACTCGATTTATAGTGTATAAAGCAAATACCCATACAGAAAACAGAGGTGAATCTGATTCTTTTTGAGAGTAGACTCACCATTAAAAGGAGGCTTATAACAATGAAAAAAATCATCACGGTACTGTTTCTTTTAACCCCTCTCTCTGCTTTGGCCAATGGCCTCTGGGTGCATCACAGTGTAGAAGAGGAGTTTGACACCATCAAAGAGTACATCGAAGAGGGGATCACCAATCAGGGGTTGGTTGTTGCCCACCGCTCAGATGTCGGAGGTATGTTAGAGCGCACAGGTAAAGATTTGGTTGCTCAGGTTCAGAAGGCGACTCACTCTGTAATGGCGATGGCCAGTACTCAAATGGGGATTGAAAATCCCATTGAGCAGCCCAAGCAGGCAACCTCTATCTTCTCCCGCTCTGAGGTGATCGAGTTCTGTAGCGCCAAACTCTCGCGCAAAATGACAGATGCGGACCCCGCCAATGTGATCTTCTGCCCCTACTCAATTGCAGTCTACACCACAGCCGCTCAACCTGAGCTGGTCCACATCTCTTACCTACAGCTATCAAAAATTGGATCCCCCTCCTCTCAAGCTGTACTACAAGAGGTAGAGGCGATGCTCGGTAGAATTGTTAGCGAAGCGACTGAGTAGCCATCATGAAAAGCTTATCCGCAACTATTCTCTTACTCCTACTCTGTAGCAGTGTCACTGCACTTGAGCTACCAACAAATGATGACTTAACCACTGTAGCCAGTAAGCCGATACGGATACCTGACTTTGAGAGCATCAAGGACCCATCCATTCGTAAACAGGCATTTATTAACCTGGTTGCCAAAGTGGCCCGCCCCACCCTCCACAGTATTGAGAAAAAACGGACCATCCTATTGGGTCTTTATCTACGCTATCGCTCTGGTGACCCACTCTCCGATGCTGAACAACAGTGGATCCTTAAGCTGGCAAAACATCTGGAAGTGAAGAATTTTGACTCCGACGAGGATGAGCAGTGGATTACACTGCTGAAACGAACGGACAGCATTCCGCTCTCTCTACTGATTGCGCAGGCTGCGATTGAATCTGCATGGGGTACCTCCCGTTTTGCCCGCGATGGCAACAACTATTTTGGTATCTGGTGCTCACGCCCAGGCTGCGGCATCGTCCCCAAACAGCGCGCAGAGGGTGCAACACATGAGGTAGAGCGCTACCCCAATGTGACCCTAGCCATTCGTAAGTATATCCACATTCTCAATACACGCCCCGCATTCAAGGAGCTGCGTAAGCTACGCCACCAACAGCGAGTAAGCCTGCTCTCTCCCTCTGGCACCATGATGTTGAAAGGGTTAGGACGCTACGCCAAAAATGGAGAGGAGTATATGCAATCCTTGGAGAAGATCATTCGCCAAAACCAGTTGGCACTGCTCGACTAATTTTCTGCTATGCTTTTCCGTTGATAATCTGAAAACGATATGGACAGAATTTTATGAAGAGACGTACACAGCTTTCCACTCTACTGTTGATTAGCGGCATAATAAGCGCTGCAACAGCCTCTGCACAATGGCTTGGCCCTTGGGGCAGTGAGGATGACCTCGCAGCGGCTTGGGGCTTGGAACCCAACACACTCAATGATCCAGATGAGGGGCCCGGTGAGACCATTGACTACAACACCCCAGAGCAACCCTTCAGGATGAATGTTCAGTCAGGCAACCCAATAAAGCCTCGCACTGCTGCCCCTGTACGCCCTGCTCCTCGTCCCACTCCACGCATAGCGGCACCTGCCGCCCCTATCAGGAAGGCTCCAGCAGCGATTACCAAAGCTCGCCCAGCACCGCCTCCATTACCGGCCAGACCCGCTCCACGCGCTCGTACCCCTTACTACGCACAAAGAAGAGCACCAGCCCCGATTCAGAGGAGGGTTCCTACCAGAGTACAGAGAAGAGCGCCTGCCCCTCGCAGTTACAACAGTTATCGGCAGCCAATGACCCCTATGCCATATTTTATGCCGCAACCATTCCAACAGATGCAGATGCCTGCAGCGCGAGCCCCTTATCCATACTATCGACGTTAGACTTTGATGCACTGCCCCTGTAAAACAGCCCCACTTATCGGGGCTGTTTACGTTTTAGGACGACAATCCACCCTTTAACAGACACTTATCCACAATCTACTTTTTTGTGGATACTCTTTGCTATCTATAGAAAAAATCTTCTCTATAAACATCTTTGGTTGTAGTTCAACGAAAAAACAGCGACTTAAGAAAAAACTTACTATTTCCTTATATATTATTAAAAATCAATAAGATAGAAGAAGTATATCATTTGATTTATTGCTGGAGTTCCTAATCGGTTGAGCACATACAGAGAATGTTAGTTCTCCACACAGCCTGTGGATAAGTGTGTAGATAAATAGGGGAACAACCCTCTTTCCCTTGAATTCGTCACACCAGCAGCAGATTGCCCGTTTTTTAAACAGCAAGCGTAATGAATGACCGGTTAGATCAGCTCTTCATCCTTTACCAGTGGAAGCTCTCCATTAAGGTCGTTATAGACCGAAAAGCCATCACTCAACGGAGGCTCCAAACTCTTTTTATCCGCAGGAACATTCTGCGTTTGAGTATCCACCCCAACCTCCGAAACCTGTTGATCAAATTCAGTGAACTCACTTACCTGATAACTGAAATTCATCCCCTCTGTCGATGTATCACCTTCTATCTTTTTTACTGCCAGCGCCACTTCTGAGAAGTTAATGGTTGAACCATCTTCTTTAATCGCTTGTCCAGTTGATAGCAGCAAGCTCTCTTCGATGACACTACTGTTCTGCTCAACACTAAGTCCAATTTGGGTAATGCCATATTCTGCAATCGAGGCCAGCTCACCCTCTCCGCTGACTCCATCCTGATTATGGTCTTGCCAAATTTTGAGCTGGGAGAACTGTTGATCGTTTGCATCGATCACCCCATCGCTATTCTCATCTAATGTTGCTAGTGCACCAATACCCGTTTTGATTCCGGGCTGAAAATATTCGGAGAAGAGTTCAGTCACATCATCAATTTCTCCATTTTGATTTTGATCCAACACCAAAAAACCATCATCAGCAGAGAGCCAATTACTCGGCACCATTGAACCATCTGGTGTCATTTCAAATAGATTATTACTGTCAACGGTAGTTAACTCAATACCATCTTCATCAAGATCAAGAGCAATTGGATCAATTAGACCTGTTGAGCTTTCCGTTGGCCGAATACTGACATTCAGTACATAATCACCAGTCCTCCCCTGATTAAGAGGCTTAACCACTACATAATAAGCTCCTGTTGATTGTACCGTCCATGAAATATAGGAGTCATAAGGGTGAACACTTCCAGAACCACCAGTTCCATAAGAGTAATCATCATTTTCTAAGAGCACACTCTGATTTTCATCATAAAAAAGCAGGTAAGTATCAACTGACAGTCCCTGATCATAACCATAATCTATATCGAGATAAACCGTCTCTCCACTTTGTAAGTCCAATTTAAAGTAATCCCAATCCGTTCCAGGATTAAGCAAACCATTAATGGATACCCAAGGAAGAGTTGTATCTCCAACATCAAGATTGGGCGCTATCTTAAATGCAGCTCTTTCAACCACAGTTGCAGTCGTGAAACTATCATTCAATTCTCCTTCGTTAAGAACCTGTAACTGTTTAGGATCATTATCTTCAATGGTAATCGTAATATTTGTGGCCGTTAGAGTAGCTTGATTAGTAGGGTTCTGAAACTGAACAGAGAAGGCCTCACCATACTCACCTATTAAGTCATCTATAATTGGTATTGTAAATTGAGTTGTAATCTGCCCTGCAGGGATAACAATTTGTCCCGCAACATCTAGATAGTCACTACCTGCCTCTGCTGTACCAGAAAATGTCTGATATTCCCAAGAAACTTCTTTAATAAACATTTTGGAAAGGGTCGCAGTAAAGACAGCCTCTCCAGCCTGTTCTTGTACGTTATCTGCAGTAATTGTAATCCTCGGAGGAATTGACAATTCTGCTACACGAGCAGCTTCAACCCGCGCAGCCGCAGCTTCTTGTGCTGCCCTAGCCGCAGCCTCTTGCGCCGCCTTAGCTGCAGCCTCTTGTGCTGCCTTAGCTGCAGCCTCTTGTGCTGCCTTAGCTGCAGCCTCTTGTGCTGCCTTAGCTGCAGCCTCTTGTGCTGCCTTAGCTGCAGCCTCTTGTGCTGCCTTAGCTGTAGCCTCTTGTGCTGCCTTAGCTGCAGTTTCCTCTGCCGCCTTAGCTGCTGCAGTTTCCTCTGCCGCCTTAGCTGCTGCAGCTTCCTCTGCCGCCTTAGCAGCTGCCTCTTCCTCTGCCGCCTTAGCAGCTGCCTCTTCCTCTGCGGCCTTAGCGGCTGCCTCTTCCTCTGCGGCCTTAGCGGCTGCCTCTTCCTCTGCGGCCACCTCTTCCTCAATTGACTCTTCTTCAGCTGTATCTTTTTCTTTTATCTGATCTTCGACCACCTCATCACTTTCACCCGCTTGCTCTTCACTCTCTTCAGCAGCCTTTTCTTCAGCTTCTTCCTCCTCACTTTCACCCTCTTCACCCTCTTCACCCTCTTCTCCCTCTTCTCCTTTTCCCTCTTCTCCTTCTCCCTCTTCTCCCTCTTCTCCTTCTCCTTCTCCTTCTCCTTCTTCAGGATGATCCTCTTCCCGCGCAGCAACAACAAATGCCGGAGCATCTGGCAAGCTATCACTGAATCGTGATAACAGGCTGTCTGGTGCAGTAAATGCGGGAGTGGGAGATCCACCTGTAATGGTGACAGTCGTGGCCAGACCAGGCTCGGTCAGGGTTATGGTTCCTCGCCCTCTGGCATCACTGACTTGAAGAATTCCAGAACGGTGGATAAAGCTGGTATCTCCATTCTTCTCTACAATGCCTTCCGTTTCACTACCGCGGATACCCATCACCGCTGTCGGTGTTTTAATCATGGCGTGATTGCCCCCACCATGATCAAACTTACCGATTTTTCCACTAGCATAGCGGAAGAATCCATTCACAACAGTAGTTGCAAAATTCCCCTCTTCAGCAATAGGATCGTAGTGATACTCATCAAGAATAAGCTTGGTCTCTTTACCCAGTTGCAGGCTGGTATCATCCACCAAACGAATATCAGCAAAGCTTTTACCAAGTGTCTCAATCACATCATTGCGATAGATCGGATCGCCCTCCTGTAGCTTTCTATATACGCCATCCAGCCCCTTAGCTCGCACATTAGCCTCTGCACCGATACCATCTACCGTGCCGATAGGGTCGCCAAGTAGGTCAGGAATACGCAGTGAGCCTGCAGGGCCAGCAACTTCAACCGGTTCATTATTGACCAGCAGTTGGGTGACTGTTTCTGGAAAAAGGATCGCACCACTGGGGCTTGTCAGCGGTTGGGGGTTAAGGAAATACCCACTCAGAATGGTCTGGGTCACACCATCAGCCGCAGTAATTATCAGGTCGCCCCCATTACGGCTGTATTCACTATTCAGCAGCTGATCACTACTCTCAAGAAGAATCTCTTGCTGTTCAGTGGTTACCTCTATCGCAGTAGAATTACCTGTCCCTTGCTGCAGCATCCGCTCCTCAACCTGCTGTTTATGAATAGATAGTAAAGATTATAGCAGAGCATTCATCCTGCTACGAAAATCAAAACCCAGCTACCTTAATGGTATCAATTTTCGGCCTTTTTCCAGATCAACATCAGCAACCACTGGTGACTTCATCCCCCCAGGGCCAACCAATCGAATACCTCTACTCTTTGGAGCCATATCGACATTACCAATCTCAATCATCCTCCGTGATTGGGGGCCGAGTTCTGACTCTCCTTTTCTGCCCCCACCTCGGAGTTCAACCGATGTTGTTGCCGATGATGGCTGAGGTTGAAGCCCACGAGCAACACCTACTTCTATCCTACTGTTATGCTCCTGATACTTTGAACGGCTGGAGAATATCTGACTATCTGCCTCACCCTTCTCTCTGCTCTGGATCAAGTTGACCGTATGAGGCTCTCTCTCTGTCAACTGCTCTGCCTCTTGCTTCACGGGGAGGACGTTCTGTTCAGACTTAGCCATCGCCTCTATCCCTTCATCAGCATACTTAACCCAATCTGGCGGCGAATCCATCACCTCATCGGCAATACGCTCAACAGCTCGGTCAACCGCATCAATAGTTTTGGCCTCTGTAGGTTTAACAACCAAGGAGAGTTCTTCCGCATTCAGTGGAAAACCGGCCTGCTTATGTGTCGCCTCATGCACTACAGCTTCCTCTTCTATACCGATCAAGCCAATCGCATTCAACAGTTGATACGCTGCAACTTTATACTCTATATCCGCAGAGACAGCATTACTCACAGCGGTCAAATATGCGGTCTCTCCCGTCAGTACATCTTGTAGTGTACGACTTCCCAGCTTACGCTCGATTCGGGCCAGCTCTAGAAATTCCAGCGCAATATTAGATTGGTTTCTCAACAGACCTGAGGTCTTTTCCGCTGTCTTCCAGTTATACCAAGCTGTGCGTACCGCTTCATGCACCCTTTTACGGGTATCTTCTAGACGCAATATGGCCGCCTTTTGTGCATGTACACCAGAGTCGATGGCGCTCTGCTCACGTCCCCCATTGTAGAGCGGCCAACTCAGCTGTACCTTCGCCACCCCTTCTGTCTTGTCTCCTGAACTCCCACCGCCGTTGTGCTTCTGTTTGTAATCGAGATTAAAGGAGAGCTTTGGTTGCGCATTGGTT
>Ga0233441_1002373_pt1 | contig 14143 bp, 3 predicted proteins | sample SI_123_September_4_FD_182781 | JGI IMG/M metagenome (GOLD analysis project Ga0233441, IMG submission 182781) | Seawater microbial communities from Saanich Inlet, British Columbia, Canada - SI_123_September2016_135_MG | ecosystem: Environmental > Aquatic > Marine > Inlet | place: Canada: British...
TGACAAAGCCACCGTCATTCAGAGCGGTGGTGCTTGGAGAATACTGGCTACTTGATGTATAGGTATTTACTGGGAACTCAGCGCCATTCACACTGCCATCAGCATTATAGCGCTGTGCATAAATACCCGAACCACTGCCATCTTGATTGTCTGACTGCCAAGTAATGACAAAGCCACCGTCATTCAGAGCGGTGGTGCTTGGAGAATACTGGCTACTTGATGTATAGGTATTTACTGGGAACTCAGCGCCATTCACACTGCCATCAGCATTATAGCGCTGTGCATAAATACCCGAACCACTGCCATCTTGATTGTCTGACTGCCAAGTAATGACAAAGCCACCGTCATTCAGAGCAGTGGTGCTTGGAGAATACTGACCACTTGATGTTTCAGTGTTAACTGGGAACTCAGCGCCATTCACACTGCCATCAGCATTATAGCGCTGTGCATAAATACCCGAACCACTGCCATCTTGATTGTCTGACTGCCAAGTAATGACAAAGCCACCGTCATTCAGAGCAGTGGTGCTTGGAGAATACTGACCACTTGATGTTTCAGTGTTAACTGGGAACTCAGCGCCATTCACACTGCCATCAGCATTATAGCGCTGTGCATAAATACCCGAACCACTGCCATCTTGATTGTTTGAATACCAAGTAATGACAAAGCCACCGTCATTCAGAGCAGTGGTGCTTGGAGAATACTGGCTACCTGATGTATAGGTATTTACTGGGAACTCAGCGCCCTTTGCCACATAATCAGAAGTAATATAATGATTTTTATCTGAAAACTCTAGCACCTCAACATTGGAAATAATATCAATACCATTATCGCCATCTGTAGTGTTTTGATCAGCCACTGTCCAACTACCATTGGCGCTACCTTGTATTGAATAATCTGATGACTGTCCACTGAATTTAACAGTATCTTTTCCTAGACCACCATCAATATTTTCATCAGCAGAGGTACTGGTTAGAATATCGTTATTACTTGTGCCTATTATAATTGCCATAACCTTATCCTATTTTCAGAACTTACTTTACGTCTTTATTATTAATTTATTGACTCACTTCTTCTTTTAAATCAAGCAGTGCTTGTTTACGAGCTAAACTAGCCTTATCAAGCTGGAAGCGTAATTCAGCTGCCTCTGTATCTAATCTTTGTACAAATCCAATCATATTCTTCGCTTTGTCTGACAACTGATCAAGATCGTATTCAGTGCCATCGATATTTACTTTTGGTGTTTTTTCTTCTTTAATATTTTTGGTCATTTTCTATCCTTAGTTCGTTTTGTTAGCATGTAATTTATATATAAAAATTTAACATAAACATGGTTCAATTGTACTCTTAATAATACCATAAGTTTTATCAAATATAAGTCAATCAAATTAAACTTTTAGGCGTTATGTTTTCCAATAAAAAACCCGGGACAAGCCCGGGTTTTTGTTTTGTTGGTAAGCAGCCTTTCTTTTCTAAAGGCTATAGATTTACAGCACTATACAAGGTCACTAGTCACAACATAAGCATCGGTAAACCCGCTACCACTCATATCCACATTACCATTGGCAACAAGCGTCCAAGTTGGCGCATCACCTGATGCGTTAGCATCAAGCTCAGAGATTCTATTGCCGCTACTGTCAATAAGATCAAAAGTATCAATAACTTCTAAATCAACAATATGCCTTAGAATTGCAATTGCATCAGAGATGTTAACGCTGTCGTCATTATTTACATCAGCTGCATGATAACCCGCTGATCCTAGTGTAAACGATTCCAAGTCAACAATATGACGTAAGACGTCAATAGCATCAGAGATGTTGATACTTTGTGTATAGTTACTAGCATCGGTTAACTTAATTGCATCAAAATCATAACTTTCGTTAATGCTTAGTTCGCCATTATCAATGGTTAAATTTTGATTGGTATCAGAGCCTTCTTTATATAGATCAAAGTTGATGTTGTTGGTGAGTTTTGAGGTGTGGTTGGCGGCATTAACTACTAGTTCCGCGTTGTAAATATCTGCTATAGCAAAATTACCAACCTTATATGCAAACTCTTGAATTTCATTAAGACTATTTGAGCTATAAGTATTGCTATACGAATCAATGTTGCCGTTTAAATCAGTGGAGATAATAATTTGTTGTGCATTATTGATACTAACATCATTAAACTTAGCATTATCAAACTCGATGGTTGTGGTTAGATTTTCATTATCCCAACGACTTATCAGGCCAACAATTTCTGTATAACCTAGCAATTGCAATACAACTAGAGACACCTCATTATTTGTGTTAATAATGGAAACATTCTTTAATGCATCAAACGCATGGTAAGCCTGCTTAAGGATTTGCTGCCTTGTGCTATTAATATCTGCCGGTACAAAATTTCCAGAAACATTAACACCGCCATCAAATACAGCCTTAAGAGACAAGCCCAAGACATCTCCATCAGCATCCATATTAAAAAACATTTCAATATTTTTTGCGTTTTTATCTTTATATGAGCCGCTATCAATAATAGCGCTCAATGTATGTGAAGTAGTATCCCAGGTTTCTAACAACCCACTATCTTCTTCAATTTTAGCACCAAATCCAACAATCACATATCGTGTCAGATAATCGGAAATATCAACTTGTGACAATGCAGAAGTGATATTTATGGTTATTGGCGTTGAAACAACAATTGACATACTGATCTACACCTTTTTATGCAAAAAAAAACCAGGATTAAAATCTTGGTTTTTTTTAAAGCTAACTACATTGCTAGGCTATATCTAACGTAGTTACATAAGCACTATCAAAACTACCGCTCATATTCACATCACCATTGGCAACTAACGTCCAGGTTGGTGCATCACCTGATGCGTTAGCATCAAGCTCAGAGACTCTATTACCACTACTGTCAATAAGATCAAAAGTATCAATAGTGTCTAGATTAACAATATCTCTTAACACTGCAATAGCATCTGAAATGGTAATCGTGTCGCTATTGTCAACATCAGCCGCATGGAACGCATTGCCTGTTAATATATCTAGATCAACAATATCTCTTAACACTGCAATAGCATCTGAAATGGTTATATCAAAGTCATAGGCTTCGGCTGTAGTGGTTAACTTCACTGTATCAAAGGTAACTGTTTCTACAATTGAAATTTCACCTGCATCAACAGCAACTGACTTAGTTGTATCATTACCACCTTCCCACAGGTTGATAGTTGCATCAGTCAAACCGTTAGTTACATCAGTTGAAATAATTGCATCATAACTCTTTGCCTTCACCTCTAAAGAATGACTTAATTGAGTAAATGAACCACTACCCTGATCGGTAGATACATCAGCACTATAAACCACCTCAAAATCCTTAACTGTATCTTTAGGATTTAAATAAAGTGTAATTAAATCTTCAGTTGATTTAACATCCGCCTCTCCACTTGCTGCCACTGCTGTATCAACTAAAGTTAACAATGGTTTGGTTGCAGTATTTAAAGAAGATAGCACAATTTTTTCAATTTGGCCAGTCGTATCATCCGTCACAATACCTTTAAACATTGAGCCTTCATAATTCACTTTTTCACTGAATAAAAACTCATATCCACCAGCAAACTGTATGTTTTCAAACTGACTCCAGTCAAGACTAAAGTCAAGCTCTAGACCTGCAATCGAATCAATATTGCTGTCAGTAAACCTAGTCATATCTGCATTCAATGTCAGTTTAATCAATGTTTCATCTGGATTAAGCGAATAATCTGCACCATAAACGTCTATAGAAGCCTCTGATGCTGTCACCAATGTTGATTCAAACATTAAAGGTTTATTATCTGTAGATTGTGTTAATTTAGTAGAAGAGCTAACAACACTTTCGGAGTTATTTGCAACATCAGTAAAGCTTGCATTAACTGATATTTCTTTATTAATATCAGCCGTTGATAGCGTATAGGTATCGCTCGTTGCATTTGTGATCTCTATTCCATCCCTTAACCACTCATAACTCACCACACCCATACCATCTTTATCTTTTAGCACATGTGATACTGTGAGTACTTCTCCCACAGCCATTGTGCCAGAAATTGTCACACTACCCGTCGCATCAGAATTACCCGATACAGCGTTAATATTACTTAACGTTGAGCCATATTGGACAAAAGTAACCTGCCCTTGATTGGCTGAAATCGTACCGCTAAGTTCTGCTGAAAGTTTATCAGTAGAGCTTGGTCTTACATAAACCTCAATCAAGTTTGCAGTTGTTGTAATAGAACTCGTACCATCATTACTCGCATCAGAATCAACGATAGACAGTAAAGGCTCTGTTGTACGTGTAGAGGCTAACGCTAATGTATCAAATGTTGCATTAGTAACATCATCAGATGATGAGCTTAGTGCAATCAAATTACTACCAATTCCATCATCAATAACAAACTTATCATCTGAATTAGTTCCTAAAGCCTCAAACTGACTCCAATCAAGACTTAAACTCAAATCTGCACCTGTAATTGAAGTAATATCAGTTCTACTATTAATTTCACCCATATCAAGATGAAGCGTCAATTTAATAAATTTACCAGTATCAGCAGCATCAATTATATAAGCATCTAACGACGTAACAGTTGACGAATCACTTACCAAATCAGGTACAAAGGTAAATGGTGTATCCAATCGAACTACAGCACTAGTTGTATCACTTAAAACAGTCTCTATAGTGCCAAGATCATCTGTATAAACAGCCTTAACAAAGAAGGTAGATCCAGCATCTTCAAGAGAGATTTTGTAAGTATCTAATATTTCTCCAGCTACCTCTACACCATCTTTATACCATTGGTACACAACAGTAGAGTTAGTCATTCCATCGTTATCAGCTAGTGTATTGCTAGCAGTAAGAGTCTGCCCTGTTTGTGCCGAACCGCTAATACTTACACCGCCTGTCGCCTCATTATTAGCAGCAACCACATTTACTTTGGCAGTGCCTTCGTCGCCACCTGTTAAAGTATAAGTAAATACATCGGTACCTACTGTATCTCCTGGTGTATAGTACACCTCACCATTAACAAGACTAACAGAGCCGTACTTAGCGTTACCTACTGAAGTGATGCCAACATCTGCACCATCATCAACAATACCAATTTCATCACCATCTGCATCAGTATCATTGGATAACAAATCAACTTTAACACGACGTGCACTTGATAGAATATCACCTAAATCATCGTTAACAGCAACTGCATCATCTGCTACATTAGTAACATTTAATGTCACAATGCCAGAATCTTGCCCGTCATTGGCATCATCAACTGTATAGGTAAATTTATCACTACCTGCATAATCTGCATCTGGCGTATAAAGAATTTTGCCATTGGTAAATTTAACCGTACCATGATCTGCCTGGGTAATTGACACAATGCTTACTACATCTGAAGTATCAACATTGTCAGCATATTCACCACTTAGATCGATACTTACATCCTTAGCATCCTCTGTTATCGCTGTTGCATAATCTACGTTATTAGCCACTGGTGCAGTATTCGCTGCAGCTACTGTAATATTTACTGTAGCCGTTGCTGTGGCTGGTGTTGTAGCATCATCTGATACTGTGTAGGTAAAGCTATCAGATCCGGTAAAGCCTGCCTTAGGCGTATAAGTAACCACACCGTCAGTTAATGTCACTACACCATCTTTGGTTGATACTCCACTATTTCCAATAGCTGTTACTGTCAACGTATCACCATCAACATCCGAATCATTACCCAATACATCAACAATACTATCGCTTGTATTAACTTCAACCGTTGCATTGTCATTTCTGGCACTTGGATCATCATTAACTGCAGTTATAGTAATAGTAGCTGTCGCTTCATCAAAGCCACTTTTGCCATCTTTAACAATATAAGTAAAGGTATCTGTACCTGTGTAATTAGAATTTGGCGTATAGAACAACTTACCATTAGTGACGGTCGCAGTACCATAAGATGGATCGGTGCCAATCTTATGAATTTGAACCCTATCTGAATCAATATCCGTATCATTGCTTAATACAGTAATTTCAGTTGCACTAGCATCTTCTGAAATTGTTTGGGTATCGTTAACTGCATCTGGATTCGTATTACTTGACAAGGTCAATGTTGCTGTAGCATAATCTAATTGGCCACTCTCATCAGTCACCAAATAATCAAAACTATCTGAGCCATTGCTAACACTACTAGCAGTATAGGTAACCTTGCCATTTGCAATACTAACTCTATTGCCCAATGCGGTTAGAGCTGTTGCACCAAACTCGGTGTCATCAACTGAAGTTGCCGAAGTAGCAACAGACTTAATAGAGAGGCTATCACCTAAGTCGATATCATAATCATTTGCAAGAACATCTAACTTGGCAGGACCCTTGTCAGTTGAAACACTACCCAAAATATCACCAACTGCCTCTGGCGCATCATTTGACCCTCTAACAGTAACTGTAACTGTACCTTTTGTACTGCCACCATTGCCATCAGTCACTGTATAAACAATTGTATCGCTACCTTCATAATCCGCATCTGGATCGTACAAAATATTGTTACCAGCCAAAGTAGCCGTACCATGCAATGCACTACTAATAGAGTCAAGTGTCAATGTGTTTCCATTAGGATCTGTATCGTTTGTTAATACACTAAACTTATTATTACTAGAATCCTCAGTTACAGTTTCAACATCATCAATAGTAATTGGATCAGCATTTGTTTCACTTACCGTTATAGCAACTGTACCAGTAGTTTTGGCCAGGCCATCACTCACAACATAAGTAAAGCTATCCGCTCCTGTATAGTCTGCTGTTGGCGTATAGGTAACCTTGTTACTAACAACAGCAACTGTACCATGCTCTGCATCTCCTACAGAGATGATCGTCATTGTATCACTCTCAACATCTGAATCATTGCCTAGTACATCAATAGTCAATGCCGCTGAGTTTTCTTCAAGCGTTACTATATCAGTTACTGTAACTGGCGCATCATTTGCAGGATCAATCATTAATGACACAACACCTGTTGTCTTGGCACCCTCACTATCCATGACGACATAAGTAAAGGTATCATCATAAGTGCTAGCATCGCCAGCAGTATAAGAATCATCACCCGTATAGTTTGCATCTGGCGTGTAGAAAATATAACCCATCATTAGCTTAACACTACCGTGCGCTGCTTCACTCACTGAATGGATAGTCAAACTTCCAGTATCAGAATCATCAGTATCATTAGCAAGCACATCAATCTGAATAGTTGTATCTTCAGTCATAGCATTAGCATCGACCAAAGTTGCATCTACTGCAGCTACTGGCGCAGAATTAAGCGCTTCAACTATTACAGTTGCAGTAGCCGTGCTTGTAGTGCTTGTAGCGCTATCACCATCATTAATCGTATAAGTAAAACTATCGGTACCACTAAAACCTTCATCCGGCTTATAACTGACCACACCAAGATCTAAAGATACTATTCCACGGGTTGCACTACCAACAGACTCTACGGTAATTGTATCACCATCCGCATCGGTATCATTCGCAGTTAAATCAAGTACAGTTGCCAAAGTGCCCGCTTCCACAGTAAAGCTATCAGCAACTGCCGTAACATCTTCGTTTACTGTATTAACTATAATGTTAACCGTACCAGTAGCATTACCACCCTTACCATCAGTTACCACATAAGTAAAACTATCTAATCCTGAGTAATTATAATTTGGCGTATAAGCAATATCACCATTTAACAAGAACACTGAACCATTAGCAGCTTCACCAATAGATTTAACTGATAATATATCGCTATTAACATCTGTATCATTAGAAGTTACATCAATTGTTTTACTTTCATTCTCATCTAGTGTAAGCGTATCAACTATAGCAACCGGATTATCATTGACAATTTCACTAGCATCTACAGCACCACCAAAAGTTAGGATTGGATCACCCCATGAGTTAGTGCCACTATATCCAACAGTAACCGTATCACCATTTAGTTTAACCGTGCCAGATAGTGACACAATATTCCACGAATCATCTCTGGTTTCTGTAATATTTACCTCTGTATAGTTTTGACCGTTAAAGTGATACTTATCACCAGCAATTACTCTTAATGATGTGCCATCAACTTTAAAGGTCATGGTTTCAGTGTAATTTCCAACCTCTGCTGCGTCTTTAGTAATAACAACGGTTTGAATATCCTCAAATACACCAGAAGTATAATTAGATGTAAAGGTTCTCGTTTCAACGATAACATCCTGAGCGACTCCAGAGCTATCAATCAGACTTTCTGTAAAGACAGACAAGCCTCCCGATTCAGCCCAAGTATCAACAATAGACTTCTCACCTGCACTACCACCACTACCATTATTGTGTACACCGGTTTCAGTACTTGACCAAGTTTCACCATCATACTTATCAACCACTGTCCACTTGATATTGTTATGGTCAGTATAGTTCCATTGATACACCTCATTACTACGCTCAACTACTACTTCATAATGTTCAGCCTTATCAGCTGCACTATCATCTTCAGATAATTTTTGTTGCTTTCCATCACGACCTGTCTTAATAATTTCTAGTTTTCTTTGCCCCTCTGGCTTAAAGATTTCTACAGAAGATCCATCTAATGAATCAGCAGTACCATTAATTAGTACATCTCCAGAATGCATATCAATAAATTTATCGACATCGACATTTTTATATAACTCATCTAAATACTTCTTACTACCGTCAAACAATAGTTCAACACCTTCACGATAATTGTATTTGGCATCAGCTCTGTCAATCTCGTTGAAAACAATAGTGTGATCTTCATCTTTCGAAGTAACAATATGATGCTCTAAAGAGGTAATATTTCCTTCAGAATTGACCTGTTTTGTTTCTGTAATGGTTATTGTTTTACTAGGTTTATCTGATTGCACACCTGTAAACGTACTTACAATATCAGCATCAACCAATGTGTTATCGCCTGCAGTAAAACTGTCTTGATTCCACACCCAATCTTCACGAGAAGTTGAATAGCTATCACCATCAACCAATGCATATTCATTTAGCATCGAATAACTTTGTTCTGTGTAGTTATTCTCTTTTGCAAATAGCTGATCTTTACTATATAGAGTTATGACATCACCATTACCAGACGTTAATACAATATCTTTAGTGGCAAATATACTAAAAGTTAATTTAGGCTGCCCATAATTACCAAGCCCATCAAAACTAATCATTACACCGGTATTATCTACAGTAATAATATTAGCATCAGCACTGCCGCCCGCATTTTCAATAGCCGCATTAGCCTCTGCATTTATTTCGTTTAATTTCTCATCAGGCATATCAGACCTACCTGAAAAATCTATAACATTCCAATACTGATCTAATTGCTCAGTAATCTCAGCATTTTTAACCAACATACCCTCAAACCAAACATCACCCTTGGTAATAATAGTAATAGTCCCATCTTCATTGTAGGTTTCAATGCGGGTTAAATCTTCACCTTCTGATGAGGTAACCGCCTGAACCATTGAGTAGCCACCATCTGCATCATCTAAGAAGTTATTTGATCTTTCAACCCAGCTTGACGGTGTTCCAGCGTCAAATTTAGCTTGCGCCGTACTAGCACCATCCGTTTCGTAACGCTCTTCTTTTTCCGTTTCTGTACCAATACTCTCTGAACGAGTTCGAACCAAAATATTGGTAACAACATCGTTATCATCTTTAGTAGTTTCCGTGGTGACCCACTGATCATTAATATCAAATACAGTATCCAGACTTGTTGTTGTTAATAAAATACTTGTAAAATAGTCACTTACCTTTGTATTAATAAACTGCTGTTCTTGAGCATCTGCATCAGCAGCATCCCAACCACCATTCGGCGTAAAGTTTAAAATATTTGCCTTATACCAAGCCTCTATACTAGCCTTATCAAGGCCAGTTACATTATCTGGCACACCAACAACTGAAGCTACACTATCACTATCTAAATCATAAACAATGGCAATTTTTAGCGCATCAGATCCGCCGTTATAACTATCTGCTGTAATGGTAATAATATCGGTTTCTGTTTTTTTATCCACAACAGAGACGTTATTCCCTTGATGGTCGGTAAAATCATAGTTCCACTGATCATTATCCATTTTAAACTTGTCAGAGTTACCATCACCAAAATCAAAAAAGTCGTCATTCATTTCATAAATACTTCTACCATTAGACAAATCGGCATTTTCTGAAATAAAGATATCATGTTTATTTGTATCTGACTTGTAGAAATACACTTTCACACCATCTGCATTTGTGGCTGAGGCATCTATTGCATTATCATCTGAAGTGGAAATATGCTTAATAATGCCATTACCATCACGAACTATTTCAAAATCTATGTCAGTATAAACTTCCCCCAAATAATCCCAACCAAGCATGTCAGTATCACCCTTAACCTGAATAACTGTACGCTGATCACCCGATCCTTCATAGTTTTCATAGTATTTTTCAACCATCTTATATTTAATAAGTGGATCGCTGTTACCATTAATATCAACTTCGCCTGATTTGAATTTAGATACAAATTTAGAGTAAGGGCCTTTTTCATCTCCATCAATAGCACCACTGTTGTCATCATCCCCATCATTCCACATAGATTTGTTAACACGTACATCGCCATTGTCGCTCGTTTCTACAGACTTCCACCACTCTCCATCTTGTGAGTCGGTTACCGTCCACTTAATGCCCATGTCGTCATAATAATCCCAGGTAAACTCAAAGTTATCCCCTGATGTAGTCTTGTCACCATAATCTTGGTTACTATTAATACTGTCACCATCAACAGTAATCTGACCGTCGTCATAACCAAATTTCACAGTATCGCCATCAGCATTTTTACCGTTACCAATAACACTACTTGTATTCCAATTTACATCACGAACTAAAGTTACACTCATGTCAGTGTATGACTCACCTAGATAATCCCAGCCAATATGATCATCCTTACCTGTTATTACTACTGTTGTTGTTCCATCAGCATTAAATGTTTCTGTATGTACAAAATCAAGCTTTCCATCAGCTGTTTTAAACTCTTCAATAAAACTTGAGGTGCTATTAGCATCATCCCACGAATTGGTAAATTTACGCACATCTCCAGTTGCAGTACCCGGATGATCAATATCTGCAAAACTGTCTAGCGTATAACCTGTTTCAGTTGAAGTCCAAGTACCATTATCATCTTGTTCATCAACAACCCATACAATCTGCATATAATCATCTTGCCAAGACCAGGTATTACTATAGCTATGGTCGTTATTGCCGTCTGTGGCATTACCCGTCTGCCCTGTGGTGTCGCCTTGCGCCCATGGGTCGTAAGCCTGAGGGCCATTGCCATCACCATTATCCAGGGTAATCTGAAAACCCCAATCGGTAGTCTGCATACCAAAAGTAATAGTTGTAGATGTACCATCTCCATTATCCTTTATACCACTACCTGTAATACCTGTTGTTTCCCAGTTGGAATTTCTTGTTTCAGTTACACTGAGCTGGGTATAAATACCGTCTAATGGCATCCAGCCAATTCGATCAGCACCACCTTGTGTGCCATCAATATTAGAGTTTGTACTTGTTATAGTTTGTGATGTATTGTCACTTTCATTATAAATTTCACTAACTGTAAAATTTAAATTTTGAGTGGCCTTAATAATTGTTTCAGACCAAGTATTGGTTTGATTTGCATTATCCCAAGTAGAAGAGCTAATACGACTATCGCCATTATCAGCTATTTCGGTTGACGTCCAAACATCACCCTCTTGTTTGTCAGTCACAGTCCAGGTAGTTCCCTCTCCATCTTGCCAAGTCCAGGCTTCTGAGGCCCAATCTTGTGGCTGATCATAACTCTGATCCGTACCATTATCATACATATCAGCTGCTTTTGCACCAGTACCATCATCAACGGTTAGTTGCCAGCTAGTTGCATCCCATCCGAAGCTAACATCAACATTACTTGCATTTGTACCTGTTCCTGAAATATCAATAGTATTCCAATCACTATCCATGGTTTCAACTACATCTAAATTAGTATACACCCCCCCTAAATGCATCCAGCCTACATGATCAGCTGCTCCCGTTGTTTGAACAGTTGTTCCGGTTGTTGTTTGTATTTCGACCCTTGTTAAAGTGCTGCCATCGGCATGAGTATTCTCTTCCGTCCAAGTATTAGTATTCGTATTCTCATCCCACGAAGAGCTAAATTTGCGCACTTCACCTGTGGCAGTTACTCCAGTTGAATCGTATTTTGTTTCAGTGGTTGTCCATACGCCTGATACATCCTCTTCTACAACCTTCCAAATAGAGCCATCCCAATCAGCCCATTCATAAGCGCTTGTCTCCCCTTGTTTAAAGAAGTCGTCAAAATTGTCCATATTGTTAAATACAGACTCACCATCAACAGTTAATTGCCAGCTATTCGCATCCCAACCTAGTGCCACACTATCACCATCAGTGTTAGTTGCCTGCCCGGTAATGCTTAGCGTATTCCAGTTAATATCCACTATCTCAACAACGTCTGTTGTAATTGTATAAATACCATCTAGCGGATTCCAGCCAAGATGGTCTGTAGTACCCGTATGAGTAATGGTCGTGCCTTGCTGGCCAGAAACCTCAGTTCGTGTATAGTCAATAGTGCTATCTGAATTTTTAAATACTTCTATAGAGGTATTTTCTTGTGTGCTATGATTCCAAGAATTTGAAAAAACTCGAGTGTCACCTTGTGTTGATGTTTCATTTCTACTCCATGCACCATCAATCTCCTGCTCGGTAACATACCAAGTTATGGCGTTACCGTCAGGAAGATACTCCTCATAACTATAACTACCCACATCATAAGTTTTGCCAGCATCTCCACCAGACTTATCATTGTCCAAATACCCATCATCACGTTGATCTTGCTCTTGCTGTCTATCAGGATTTGATTTTTCATACCAAAGGTTTAAAACTGTTGCATTAATAGCGCCAGAATATTCAGCTGGAATACTTGATTGAGAAATTTCAAAAGTACCATTAACAAAAGTTAATATTAGATCATTTGGGGCATAAATAGTATTGCCATCATAATCAAACCTGCCAACACTAATTGTAAACTCTTCTCCATTGACAATATCTTGAGCATCAACTTTAAGGTTTGTATAACTTTCAACTTTTACAAATTCGAATAATTTTTCAACCGCCTCTATTTCATAAACTTCAAAATTATCTGGATCAGCATACTGATACCACTGCTCAATACCTGCAGCATTAATACCTATAGCTATCAAATTACTTGCATCTAGTCCGGTTGAATTTGCTGTTAATTGATCGTTATCATTAAACTCTAGATGTACATTAACACCAACAGTATCGACTACTGAATTAAACGTAAATTGATTAATTCTAATATCAAAAGTATCTATATCTGTTGCTTCATCAAATGAAACTGACACCAACAAATCATCTTCAAAGTTTGTCATACCCATCATTTTAAAATACTGAGCGATCGAATCTTGAATCTCATTTTGACCAGCGTCAAAATTTACCGTATTAGGAATAAAGCCATCAAACTCCACCCCATTTTTATAAGCTTCATGTGTACTGTTATTATCAAAATCACCATAAACAATGTAATAAAAATCTGTACCAATGGTTTTAAACGCAACAGCGTCATTACCATCTTTATTGAGATCCATACTCCAGTTGCTTAAAGGTTGACCACCCCAGATCATATTAAAATCCAGAATATCCATAATGCTATCCGCATTATTAGTATCTGCATTATGCGCCTCAGCTTGAAATTTATTAGAGTAGCTACCTTGGTCGTCTAAGGATATTTCAGGGGTTAAGTCAGATGCGGTGTAGGTACCAGCAGTGTCGGTCCATGTATCGTCTGGTGTTGTTGAATTGGATTGTGTTGTTGATACTGACATATTTTACCCCTTGTTAAATTTATTTATTTTTATAGCAATATAAAGCTAATAATATATATTTAAATATACTCTTTTTTTTACTTATTTGCAAAAAAAAGTTGTATTGATAAGTCTATTATGGTAAACCCTATAAAAATAGGGTAAATTGAGATGCTTTTATTGCTCGGAAAGTGCTCTTGATGCCATACGGTTAAGTGGACTCATGATGTATTCAAAAATTGTACGCT
>Ga0233441_1002377_pt1 | contig 14130 bp, 13 predicted proteins | sample SI_123_September_4_FD_182781 | JGI IMG/M metagenome (GOLD analysis project Ga0233441, IMG submission 182781) | Seawater microbial communities from Saanich Inlet, British Columbia, Canada - SI_123_September2016_135_MG | ecosystem: Environmental > Aquatic > Marine > Inlet | place: Canada: British...
CATAATGTAGTCCTTCAGTTCGAAGTTCTTATACTTCTATTGTAGCACTATATTTTTTAATTTATTATTTTCAACCATTAACGTCGACAGAGCCTTTATTAATGCTGAGCGTTGAATATATGAGTTTGCACGAGTGCTATCAGTATTAGATTCAACATGATTTTTTTGTAAGAGGTTTGATAGCAGTATTGATGTCTCAATTCCAGAATGAAAATGGTAGCCAAACCTTATATTTAGCTGGTTTAACTCTCTAGCTCGGTCATGTGGTGTTTGGTGTCTATAAAAAAGGTCAAGTTCTGCAGCATCTGTAAAATTATAGTTACCACGAAATGCAAAAGTATTTCTAGGAAGGCCTTCAATTGCACTTATTGTTAGAGTTTCTAAATTTTCTCCTTCATGAAAGGTGTAGTACGCATTTAATGTTGTATCTTGATTAAGAAGATATTTAATAGTAAATTCATACCCTGCAACATAATTAAACTTATCTGTTTCATCATTATGACGCTGATATTGATTATAGAATAGAGCATTATCAATCAAGATATCATGTGATAGTTTGAGTTTATAGCCCATTTCATATACATGCATGTAACTTGATGATATGTTGTTACTAACACCTGCTGAACACCCTAAAACTGGATCTACAGTACCACCAAATTGGAGACATTTATCTGTACCTGTAATAGAACTAATGTCTAAATATCCATCCGCTGTTTGTCGAGAAGGAGTAGAAACCGTTTTGGTAGCACTTACCCAAATAGTATTTTTCTCATTAGGGTAAATTCCAAGACGTAATGTAGGCATAAATTCATTGCCACTATAGGGATTATTTTCATATTTACTCCCAGCAGTAATTTCAATTATTTCATTAAAAAAAGGATAGCTAAGTTGTATAAAAGAGCTATAATAATTGAGACTTATATTATTAGGACTCATAGCATTACCGTAAAAAGTACTTTGATTGTGATATGAGTGCTCAAGGTGTCTAAATCCAATACCCCAAATTGATTTTAGATTGGAAATTTCAAAATTATTTTGGTAGTCAATATCATAAACTATTTTTTTATCTTCAATTTTTGCATTGTCTCTATTGAAGTAGTCAATGTAGAATTGAAGTTTGGAATTTGATGTTGAAGAGTGGGATATATCAAGTAATGACAACATATATCCGCCATCTTGTTTGTAGAAAGTTTCCTGTGCGGGATTAAAGAAGGTTTTTACTTCTTCAGTTCGAAGTGTTTGATACTGAGCATTAAACATTAATGTTACCGTGTCACTTAAATAAGAATCGTGACGGTACCCAATTTGAGACTGAATTTTTCCATCATAAGCTTCATCTAAAGGAGTTGTTCGACCATTTTTTGACTGTTTTTCAAGTGACGGGTAAATACTTCTGTCTAAATGTGTTTGTTTAGCATAAACACGGCCACTACTTGACTTCAGGTTGTACCCATATCGTGTAGAGAGGTCATACTTTAGATGTGATGTCGCGGCTTGAATTGATGTAAAAAAACCTTGCGTATCTTGAGTGTTCTTTGTAACAATATTAATAATACCATTGGCTGCATTACTTCCCCAAAGTGAAGAACCTGGACCACGAATAATTTCAACTCTTTTAATATCTTCCATAATAAGGTCAATTTGATCCCAATAGACATTATTAACCGTTGGAGAATAAACATTACGCCCATCAATCATAACTAAAAGTTGGCGCGCGAAATGATTATTATTCCCACGTGCATTAATAGCAAACATATTTGAAGTTAATTGTCCTACATGAAAACCTGGAATCATCTCTAAAAGTTCAGGAATATTAGTCGCACCTGAACGTCTAATATCCTCAGACGAAAGTACTGAAATTGCAGCAGTAGATTTAAAACTATCTTCTTCTTGTCGTGTTACAGAAGAAACCGTTATATCAAGTAGTTCTTCTAAACTGAGTTCAAATAGAGCATCAGTTGAATTTTGTGCTAATAGAGTAGATGATATAAAAAGTGATGAGAGGAAAATATTTGGTTTCATAATTTCTCTTTTATGAGTAGCTTATTTAATTATAATTAATAATTATTTAGAAACTGCTAAGTAGTTGTAACTAAATATATACATTTATTCTATTTTACAAAGGTAGTATTTAAGCATAGTTTGTTTAAAATAACTTCAATATAACTTGAAGGCATAATCATGAAAACATTACTTTTTACAATAGCATTAACATCAACTTTAGTTGCATCATCTCTACAACAAGAAGCTAGAAATTTTGGGCTAACATCTATTCCTGAGTCTAAAACAGAGCTTTATAAATTGATTGATAACAGTAAAAACCCTATTACCGATGCAAAAGTTTCATTGGGTAAAATGTTGTTTTTTGATCCACGCTTGTCAAGAAGTGGATTTATTAGCTGTAACAGCTGTCATAATTTAGCAATGGGCGGTGGTGATAATTTACCTGCTGCAGTTGGGCACAAATGGACGGTTAATCCTCATCATTTAAGTTCACCTACGGTTTATAATGCTGTTTTTTCATCATCTCAGTTTTGGGATGGACGTGACCCAGATTTAGAAAAACAAGCGCAAGGTCCTATTCAAGCAGGACCTGAAATGGCCGCTACAAAGTCTCATGTTGAAGCCGTCGTAAATTCAATGCCAGGATATAAAAAAGCATTTAAACATGCGTATGGACAAGATGTAAAAATAGATTTTGAAAAAGTAACCGATACAATTGCCACTTTTGAACGTACTTTAGTAACGCCGTCACGTTATGATAAGTTTTTACGAGGATGTGATAAAGCACTAAGTAGTGATGAAAAAGAGGGACTCAAAACATTTATTAAAGTAGGGTGTGTGAGTTGTCATAATGGTATTGCATTGGGTGGTGAAATGCAAGGTTTTGCATTGACAGCAAAATATAAATATGAAAATATTGGTGACTTCAGAGGTAATAAAAATGGATTGGTTAAAGTACCCACACTTAGAAATATTGCACAAACAGCGCCTTATTTTCATAATGGTGCAGTAAAAACTTTACAAGAAGCAATTGTTGAGATGGGAAGAATTCAGTTAGGCGTTGCAGTATCTTCCGATGAAGCTGAGTCAATAGAAATATTTTTAAAATCATTAACAGGTAAAAAACCATATTTAGGTAAAGTGATTTTACCCGATGCTAGCGATACGACACCAAAGCCAAATCTTAATTAAGAGATGAAAAAGTATTTAGCAGAGAGTGATATTATAAACTTTTCAAATTTTGAAATAGTAGCTCTTTGCAAAAAATTAACAAAAAACTGTCACAGTGATGTTGACATTGTAAAAGTCTGTTTTGAATATGTTCGTGATGAAGTTCGTCATGTTGCAGATTATAAAGATAAAGTTGACAATGAGTTAACCACCTATATTGCTAGTGATGTCCTTAAATATAAAATGGGCTGGTGTTTTTCAAAAAGTCATCTTCTTGCAGCCCTTCTTCGTTATAACAAAATTCCTACGGGTTTTTGTTATCAACGTATGAACTGCTCTGCTTTACACAAAAAGACCTATTGTTTACATGGTTTTAATGCTGTTTATTTAAAAGAGTTTGGGTGGTATCGTATTGACCCACGAGGTAATAAAACATTTACCTGTAAGGGAGACGAAGGTCTTGATACTATTATTATAGATGCTCAGTTTACACCACCAGTAGAAATGTTAGCGTACCCTGATGCTCAAGATGCTCCGAATATTGATAAAATTCTATCAGAACCACTTGATTTAGTTATTGATAGTCTTAAAATTAATAATACATTTGAAGTGATGAGAAAGAAATTTCCCGATGTTGGACTTTGCTCTAAAATAATAGAATAATAAAATTTTATTTGAATTGGTATTTTATTAGAAACGGTATTTTAACGTCGCAAAAATATTGAATCCTTCTATTGGATAATCACCTACAGGATTAGCATCTGAGGGATGATAATATTTTACATCAAAGAGATTTCTAGCTGAAATGGAAGTTTCAAAATGTTGTGATATTTTATATCCAAAACTGCTATTGACTACTTGATAGTCTTTTACTTTTTCTCGAGCATCTCCTAACTCCCTTGGTGTATCTGCTACTATGAAAATTTCTGAATTGAGATAGAAGTATTTAAAAAATGCCCAGTCAAACATGGCATGGGCAATATGTATAGGCACATTTTTAACTGATGTTTTTGTTGTCTCATTTTTAGTCCATCGATAAGCATAATCTGCACTTATTAAAATATCATGATTTATTTTATATATACTTTCTAGCTCAATACCCGCTCCATGTTGTGCACCAATATTTTTAGCAATTCTAGCACCGGTACTGTCGGGAGTATTTATAATTAAGTTATCAGCTTCATACCAATAAAAATTAATAGAGCTTTTAACATGGGTATTAGGGCTGTATGTTGTCCCTAACTCAACGGTATTAATAGTTTCAGGGGACAACTCTTTATTTCCTAAAATTCCAGGATTATTTTTGAAATAGAGCTCACCCGCTGAAGGTGCTCTAAATGCACGACCATAAAGTAATTTTGTTGTAAATGCTTTACTGTTATGCCATACCAAACCTACTCGGGGATTGATAGTATTTCCAAAGTCTGAGTAATGGTCATAGCGAAGACCTGCTGTAATATTCCATGTAGACGATAATTTATATTCATCTTGAGCGGAGAGAAATAATATTGTACGATTGACATTAGGAATAAAAGTAAACGGGGTATCAGACACATCTGTTAACGAACCATCTACACTTCCTTCGGTACCGTTTAATACACTGGGCCCAAAGTTAAGAGATTCTCTAGCAATAAGGTCAGTTGAAATTACCCCCGTACTTAGGCGTATTTGATGATTGTCAAATGTTGAAATATTTAAAGTACTTTCTAGTGCAATTTTATGCTCTTCAATGGTGGGAATACCAATTGCTCCCTCAGTAAAGGTAACCAGTCCTCCGCCAGGAGTAAAAAAATTACCATCATCACCAATAGGGAGTGTTGCTCCTGAGGGAAAAAGATGGAGTGTTGATATCTCTTCAAGATAAGAGAGTGTGAGTTTATTGTTCCACTCTAGAGTACTACTTGAGTAACTATTATGATTCAAATCAACTATAAAATAGTTTCCAGTGATATCACCTTTATTATCTAATGCATTTGCTGCACCGGCTCCTGTCCCATTATCTTGTTGCAGATAACTCCAAAGATTCATAGAAAATTTTTCAAAACTGAGATTCATGTTAAGATTAAAAACATCAAATTGTGAATGTAGTGTACTAGGTGCTAAAGAAGCATTAGTTCCAAATAATGTGTCAAAAGTAGTTTGCACATCATTATGTACAACTCTTCTGTTATCACCATCACTTGAAATATAGGATAAATTTAAGCCTAGGTTTATACCATTTTCATAAATTTCACCATAGTTACCAAAAACTTCAGATTGATTGTAGGTACCATATCGAACACCCGCTTGAGAATGTGTACTTAAGTAATAAGCATCTTTTGTAATAATGTTAACTACCCCTGCAAAAGCATCTGCTCCATAAACAGCAGAACCGGGTCCTCGAATTACTTCGACTCTTTGTATGGCAGATGCAGGAAAGGTAAAGCGTTGAAATGGACTACCCGTTTCGAGTTTATCAATAGAGGTGCCATTAATAAGGGTTAATATTTGAGAATTAAACGTAGTGGCACTAATTCCACGAATATCGTAACCTCCTCTTTGATAGGCACCCGTATAGTTAACATGAAGTCCTGGAACCATGGCTAAAACTTCGTCAAGTGTTCGTGCTGAACTACGCTCAATTTGTTTAGCAGTAATAACTGTGGCAATTGAAGGTGCATCTGAGAGTGAACTTGGAGTTCCTGTCGAAGAAATAATGGTTAAATTTAAAAGATCTTCCATAGGCATAGAAAAATAGGCATCAATATCTTGTACGGCTAAAAGAGGAGTTATCAGTGCTGTAATAAGCAGTGAAGATATTGTTTTCATAAAAAACCTCAGTAATGTAATTTTTTTATTACTTTTAACTTATTATACTTTAAAATTTTGAATTTTTATGAGGATTAGCCATCAAAAGGCTCAAACTCTTCTTTAGGTTCTCCACAATCAGGGCATACCCAATCTTCAGGTAAATCTTCAAAAGAGGTGCCTGGACTAATATTAGCTTCTTCATCACCAATAGAAGGGTCATAGATGTAATCACAAGTGGGGCATTTGTATTTTTGCAGGGTCGAAGACATAATTGATCCTTGTATATAGTTTTATCTCTTATATAACTATATTTTAAGCTCTTAAATCTTTTTTACTGCTTTGATGTTGTAGATAGTTTGAAATATTCATTAATGAAAAAGTTATGATAAAAATCATAAGTCCAGGAAAGAAGCTTACCCACCATGCAATATCAATTACCTCTTTACCACTACTTAAAATAGTTCCCCAACTCATTTGTGGTGCAACAATACCTAGTCCTAAAAAACTAAGTCCTGATTCTGCTAGTATTGCTCCTCCTACACCAAAGGTAAAGCTAACTAAAAATATAGGAAGTAGAAGAGGCGCATAATATTTAAGAAGAATTTTACTTTTTGGTACGTTTGCAATATTTAAAATTTTAATAAAAGGTTTTGTTGTAATGGCAAAACTTTCAGACCGTATTAGCCGCGCGGTAGTCATCCACCCTGTAATAGAAATGATGAAAATTAGTACCATACTTGAGGCATTAATGTAACTGACTAATGCCAAAAGAAGAAAAAAAGTAGGAAAAGTTAAAAAAAGATCGACAACAATGACAAAGGTTTTATCTACATTACCTCTAAAGTAACCTGCGGTAGTACCAATTATTAATCCAATAAATGAAGAAATTAAAGCACTTACAAAACCAATAATGAGAGATGTTTTTCCCCCTTCGATTAGTCGGGCTAAAATATCACGACCTAATCTATCGGTACCAAAAGGGTACTCAAGAGAGGGTGAAAGTAGAATAGAGTTATAGTTTAGTTCAAACGGACTGGTATCATAGAAAAAATTTCCAAAAAAAGAGAAAAAAGCAACAAGTATAAGAAGTAAAAAACTAATTATAGGAGTGTTGTTCATGGTGTAATGTAAATATTAGAAGTTACTGTTTAATACCAAGAAGGGTATTCATCATTTGATCAATAGTAGTAATTACTTTTGCAGCAGCACCATAGGCAGTTTGGTATTTAATTAAATTGGTAAGTTCTTCATCAATACTTACTTTTGATACCGATTCATATTCAAGTTCAATAGCTGAAAATTGTGCTGTTAATGAATCATTTTTAATAATAATTGCATTTGTTTTTGAACCGACATCACTAGCAATAGAATCGAAATAGCCGTATATTGTATCATTGACTTTAACAACACCATTTTTGTCTTCTGTGGTAAATTCAACACGTTCAAATTGAAGTTGAATCATGTCAAGAGCAACAAGGTTATTTCCTTCTGACTCTTCAGCATGTCCTTTAATAAGTGATGGGTCCTCTTGCAATGTACTGTTTAAACGAATATCTTTAGCATTAGAACCATCAAAGTAACGACTCATACCTAAAGCACCGGCAAAGTTAGTACCACCACTTTGAGAGTTTTCATCAAAGTTATCTTTAATTGAAAAAGTATAGCCTTCTGATTTATTATTAACAGCAAATGAGACTTGACCATTAATGTATTTAGCTGTTATTAAAGAGTTGATATCATTATCAGGATTATTATCAGCATTATCATCTTTTGGACGGTTAATTTGACCAATGATACTACTCGTTGTTGCAGGTGTAACTGTTGGAGGAGTTGTTGTGCCATCGGTTACGGTATCATCAAGGACTGTAATATCATTAATTTCAATAGTACGTGTAGCAACTTCTTCTCCATCAATGTTATAAACTATTACGTCAAAACTTCCTTTGTTAATATTATGTCCACTACTCGTTAATCCCTGATTAGCATCTGTAGTAATAATATTAGATTGCATCTCGTCGGTAGCACTTCTAGCGTATAAATTATTTGTATGTTCAATAATTCCTTCTGCAAAAGTGTCTAATTGATTTAGAACTGTTTGCAGTGTACCATTTGTAGGTGTTCCATCAACAGTATTAACAGTGCTACCACGAAGTTCTAAAATAGCACCAATTTTACCACCATGAAGCTGATCAGTAAAATTAATTCGTTTTCCATCTTGTTTTTCAAAATAGACATCATACATACCACTTGCATTAGTCTCTTTGGAAATACCAATTTCATGAAAATTTGGACCATCAATAATATTAATTCCAGAGACAAGTAGAGAATAACTACCACTTTTAACTGCAATATTTGAATCAGTTTGTGTCTTTGATTCAATTAATCCACCAAAAACGTCAGAATCAATTAATTTGTCAATAGAACGTTCTAAAACATTTCGTCTATCTTTTAAATCATTAGCATTAGAAACACCATCTGATTCACCAGCTAAAATAGCACCATTGATATTTGCAATTTCTTTAGCAAGACGATTAACTTCATCAACCGCCACAAAAAGTTGATTATTAATAGAGTCTTGTAAGTCAGTAACTTGTGTACGAGTTTGATTAATATGTTGAGAAAGTGTTTCGGTCTGTTGCGAAAGTGCAATTTTAACCGCATTATTATCTGGATTATCGGCAAATGATTGCCACATATTAAAGTACTCTTGTAGGTCAGTTTTAATACCTACGTTATCAATTTCGGGAAAATATGAGGATAGCTCTTCCATAGTTTTACGTAAAAAGTCTGAGTTCTCTTTTTTCTCTGAAGTATCACTGTATCTGTCAAATACAAATTGATCAAAAATACGAACAATTTCAGTAACATCAGAACCATTACCTCGTTGACCAGGGTCAAGTCCAATGGGTGTTGCTGCTGCAGTGACAACACGCTGACGTGAATATCCTTCAGTTTCTGCGTTGGCAATATTATTACCCGTTACACTAATTCCAATTTGTGAGGTGGTAAGTCCACTGTATCCAATATTTAATGAGTTGAATAATGACATGATTTACGCTCTAACTTCCAAAAATGAAGAGTTTCTTGAGGCAACCGATTTATAGCCATGCATCTCAGTTGGTACCACTCTTTCTAATAAAGTGTTGAAAAATGAGCTAACACTTAATACCATTTTTGCATATTTTGTATTGATTTCACGAAGAGAAGCTAAACCTTGCTTCATATTTTCTAGGTCAGTATGTTCTTGGTCTGTAAGCAGTGCACCTAAATCTTTGTGAGGATTTTGAGTCATAAGTTGTGCAATTTCATAATCTATCATAGCTTTTTTGTTTTCAAAACTTGTAAGCTTTTCATTTTTCACAGTAACACGATCAAATTGAGAGTCATGTTTAGCTTCTTTAATATCGTCAATGTCATTTTGAGTAATTGTCACTAAGTCGTTAAGATCTTTTAGTGCTGCTTGAAGATGATTGGATAACATTATAACTCCCTTAAAAAAGGGTTGTATACCCTTTTAGTCTATGATTGTTGTTTGATAATTATTACTAGCATTATCTATGCCAAGTTTAGAATGTTTGAGCATTTATACTAATTCATCAGCAATTTTTTCTGCTAATGCACGTAAGTTAAGTTGATAATCACCATTTTTAATTGATTCTTTTAAAGAGTCAATTTTACTATGATCACCTTGTTGCGAAACTTGAGTTGTTTCACCTTCTAAGTTAGAAGCTTTTTTTTGCTGAGTTTCACTGTTTTGGTAGCGGTTAGTAACACCAGCATTTGCTATATGTGAAATCATGTTATGTCCCTTATAACTCCCTTATGTCAGAGAGTTCATTGTTTTATATATCTTAATGCTACATCGGCATTAGAATAAAAAACTTTAGAGTTTTTAGAAAGAAATTATAAATATTCTAAAAATTACTTATAACTTGGTTTTATCGTATGATGCAGCTTGTACGCTGTTCTTTTCACTTAGGTAATCAAACAACATTTGTGAAAATCCAAATCCTCCGGCACTTGCCTTTGAAAGTTCATCTCTGTACATAGATTTATAGATTTTATCTCCAGGATCATTAGATGAATTAAAAAGATTTTTTTCATCTTTCATGGCATTATCAAGTAACATTTTGATAATAATAGATTCAAATTGATCTGTCTTCTCGCGAATCTTTGCATCACTATCTTGTTTATTAATTGTAGGTGTTGGTTTAAATTCTGTAGCTAATAGTGCTTTTTGTCCAATGGCTTCCATAATCAACCTCGCTTATATGATAGTTAAGTCAGCGGCAATTGCCCCTGCACTTTTCATTGCTTCAAGAATTGAGATAATATCTTTTGGAGAAGCACCAAGTTTTTGTAATGAACGTGCTAAGTTAGCTACGGTCGTTGAACCTTTTTTAGTATAAAGCTCATTTTGATTTAATCCTATTACAAGATCATTATCAACTTTAATACTACCTGCTGGATTTGAAACTTTATCTTCAGAAAGAATTTTAATAGTAATATCACCATGGGTAATAATTACGGGTTTAATATCAATATCAACTCCAGCTACAATTGTGCCCGTTCTTTCATTAATAATAATTCTCTGTTTTGGCGTGTAATCAATATGTAACTCTTGAACATCAGCTAAAAACTCAACCATAGAACGGTTTTGAGGTCGTTTCAATTTTACACTACGTGAATCAAGAGCAACTGCCACTTGAGCACTATAAACGGCATTAATTGTATTTTGCATTGCAATAGCGGTTGCAAAGCTATCTTCTTTTAAAGAGAGAGTAATAAATTCTTTATCATATAAGTTTGATTTAATTTCACGTTCCACTAAAGCGCCATTGTAAACTAGACCAGCATTAGGATGTGAAACAGAACTTCCCCCACGAGAATTTTTACCACCAATACTTACTGCTCCTTGTGCTAAAGCATAAATTTTACCATCTACCCCTTTTAAAGGTGTCATTAAAAGTGTCCCACCCTCAAGTGACTTCGCATCACCAATTGAAGAAACGGTAACATTAAATTTATCACCTTGGTGTGAAAAAGGTTTTAGTTTTGCAGTAACAACAACGGCTGCAACATTTTTTGATTTAATGTCGGCAGGTTGCATGTCAATGTTCATTGCTTTTAACATATTTGCAATTGATTGAAGTGTAAAAGCAGAGGTTGTTCCGTCTCCTGTTTTTTTAAGACCTACAACTAAAGAGTATCCAATAAGTTGATTGTCCCGAATTCCAATAACATTGGAAAGTTCAGAGACTTTTGTCGCTTGTAAAGCAGACGAAAGTAAAATAAGTAGTATAAATAGTTTTTTCATGTCACAATCCTTGTGTATCTAAAGATTGTTACAAGCAAGAATTATTCCAAAGAGTAACATTCTTAATAAAGAAGGCGCTCTTTTGTATCTTCGTAAACTTTTGCATCTAAATAAAGGGATAGTTTACCTTCTATAAGCTCTTCAACAACAATAATGGGTGTTAATGAAAATGGACTTTGAGTAATAATTGAACGTAGTAATTGCTCTTTTTGAGAGATAGCAGGATTGAATATAATTTCGTTTATACTTTTATAATCACTTTTAGTAATTTCATTATAGTATTCACGAGTAATAAACTTTATCTCTTCACGATTAAAAAAGGCGATATTATCATGATGAAATTCTATTTTACCTTGAGCGCGTTTTCTAGGAAGGGTTGAGTATTCTAAAGCGTGAGCAGCAATAATACTAGTTTTACCTTTTACAAGTTTAAAGTTAAACTGTCGGTAGTTTAAAAACTTCTCTTTTACAATATGATATTTTATCTTATTATCATCAAACTCCATACGTTTTTCATACATCTCCAAACGTTCTTCTATAGAAGCGGGCATAATATGATTGTGGATAGGTGAAAACATTTCATCCATAAGTTTATTTTGTTGATCTCTTTGCATGGTAAGTCCAAAAAGACATCCACAGTAATCTTGACGGTAAAGCTGTTCTTCTTTAGTAACACGTGATTGGTCTTGTGTTCCCCCATCACTTCTATAGTCTACTGCAATAAACTCTACACCATGTTTTTCGTAAAAAGCATCGCCAACTCGTTTTAGTTGCTCTTGAGATTTTAACGGAGAGACCAAAAGTGTTGTTGTCATTGACGTTTCACCAAGTTCTAATGCTTTGTGTGCACTGACATCAAAGCGTTTGTCAAAACAGACTTTACAACGTTTTCCTTTTTCAGGTTCATTTTCTAAACCACGTACGGCTTGCATCCACGCTTCAAAATCATAGTTACCCTCTAAAAGCTCAATACCCATTTCTTTACAGGATCGTTGGACATCTAAATAACGTAATTTGTATTCAGAGTAGGGATGTATGTTAGGATCATAAAAAAAACCAGTAAGTTTTTCATTAGGAAAGTCATTTTGAAGTTTTTCGAGAAAGAAGTGAGAGTCAACGCTACAACAGATATGTACTAACATAGGTAATTCTTTTTAATAAAATATATAAAATAAAGAAGAGCAAAGCTCTTCTTGATTTAGATACTTAACTAAAGTTTCTTAGTTTTTTTCAGAAAAAACTTCTACTTTTTCCATTTTATCTTGCATGTCAATGTTATCAAGAACATCCATAGATTCTGCATCTTCTGCTTCGATTCCACCAAAAACAGTATGAACACCATCTAAATGAGGTGTTGCTCCAAAACAGATGAAAAATTGGCTTCCACCTGTATTTGGTCCTGCATGTGCCATAGATAATGACCCTTTTTCATGACGTGTTGTGTTAAGTGCAGTTTCACATGGAATTGAATATCCTGGTCCACCTGTTCCTGTTCCTTGTGGACATCCACCTTGAGCCATAAATCCTGGGATTACACGGTGAAAACTTAGACCATCATAGTAGCCATCATTAATAAGTGTAGCAAAATTTGCTACCGTATTTGGTGTTTCTTCATTATAAAGTTTTAACCAGATAACACCTTTATTAGTTGTCATTTTTGCCCATTGAAATTTTGCCATCTCTTCAGTAGAGTAGCTGTATGTTTTTAACTCTTTTTTTCCAAACATAGTATTAACCTTTAATTTTTTTGCAATTATACACAAAAGTTTGCAATTCATTAAATAAACTTTTTATGTTTAAAGAAGTTATTTAATGTATATTTGTTATAATTTAATAAAAAAAGTAGAGGTCTGTGTGAAAAAAAAGAGTAATCATATTAATGAACAATTACAGTTATTAAATAAAATGATTCCTTCTGCAATTAGTGCTACTTTTTTAATGGTTACTATTCATACCTATTTAGCTATTGGGTATGTTGAAAATAAAACACTTATAATTTGGACTTTACTTAATATAATACTTCTTCTATTTCGTGTTAGTTTATACAAAAAACGTCATGTTTTAAAACATTTTTCTGGTAACCAAGATGAATACATAATTAAAACATTAGTAAGTTTATTTTTTTCGTCTTTATTATTAGGTGCTTCGAGTTGGATTGTTTTTCCCTTTGTTCCCTTAATTTATCAACTCTTTATATTAACGTCATTAAGTATTATGATAGTGGGTGCTATTGGAACTTACGCAATTTACCCTAAAGCCTATGCTGTTTATGCCACACCTCTTGTGCTTATTTTTACCCCGCATATTATTGAGCTTAATGAAGATATATTCTGGATATCAGTTTTAATTTTTATTTTGTTTGGTCTTGCCATTATTGTTACTCTTTTTCGAATTAATAAAGCCCTTTATGAAACAATTATTACCAACAGTAGAAATGAAAATTTAATACAAAAAGTACAACAAGCTAACTTTAAAAAAGATGCCGTTAATGAGAAACTAAAAGGGAGTCAAAAACGACTTGATGAGGCTCAAACACTAGCACATTTAGGAAGTTGGACTTTTGATATCCAGACACACAAAATTTGGTGGTCAAATGAGCTGTACAATATTATTGGAATTGATAAGCTTGATAAAGAGATGAATTTAGAAGATTATTTACAATATATAGAAGAAGATGATCGAAAAAGTGTCATTCAAAAGATGAGTAATTCGGTAGAGTCTGGTGATGGATTTTCAATGACATGTCATATGATTGATGCTAAAGATAAACACCGCGTTACCTCCAATAAAGTAAGTGTTTTGAAAAATAACAGTGACGAAGTTGTAGGACTAAGTGGAATTGTTCAAGA
>Ga0233441_1002397_pt1 | contig 14010 bp, 13 predicted proteins | sample SI_123_September_4_FD_182781 | JGI IMG/M metagenome (GOLD analysis project Ga0233441, IMG submission 182781) | Seawater microbial communities from Saanich Inlet, British Columbia, Canada - SI_123_September2016_135_MG | ecosystem: Environmental > Aquatic > Marine > Inlet | place: Canada: British...
TTTAATTGTAAATTTATATCAGAATAATATTCAAAGTACTTTCGGTACTTTTCTTGCATCATTACCAATTCCTTTTATTGTATATCTATTCTTTAAATATGAAAGAAGTAATGAAATCGTTTTTTACTTTGCAAAATTTTATCTAATATACAATACTTTATTTTCCTTTTTACAGTTAATAGGAATACATATTACATCTAATGAAATATTATCAAAACTAGCATTATTAGGTACAGATAGAGGATTTGTTGGTTATGGTAATCAAGGACTTAGGATTAGTGGTGCAGGATCTAGTACAATTAGTTTAGCCTGTATAATAGGAATTATTTTTATAATATTTTATTATTATAAAAATAATGATTACTTACTTAAATTTAAAGAAAGAAAAATATATTTATTATTAATATTAATACTTATTGTTATGACTCAGACTAGATCTTTAATTTTTTCTTTACCTTTAGTAATAATTCTTTCAGGTTTAATTGTTAGTGATAACAAAATAAAAGGTTTATTTATAACTGGATTAGGAACAATTATTTTTATAATTTTAATCTACTTATCTTTACCTTTATTAGAAGAAGTTCTTCCAAGATTATTTTTATCAGTAGATGAAGATGGCTCATTAGTACATCGAATACAAGCAAATATATATGGTGCCATAGGAACATTTTATATGTCCCCATTAATTGGAGTATCATTTGATAATGCATTAAATAGTATGACTTACGGATTTAATCAAATAGGACTTTTTGTAGGATATAGATTTATAGATGAAGTTACATATCATAATCAGTTTTTTTACTATTTTAGACATTATGGTTTTATTGGTTTATTTTTATACTTATTTTTATTAATTAGTATAATTTATAATGCATTGAGTAAAAATAAAACTGAATTTAATAAGAAAATCTTATTTTCTATAATAGCTTTTTACTTTTTATATACATTAACTCATAACAATAAATGGAATATGGATTTTTATTTATGGATTTTTTTATCCTTATCTTTTACTATTAATAATTTAAAAACAGGAAAACATATAAATGAAAAATAAAAAATTAAATATAGGGTTTAGTTTTAATAGAGCTAATGCTGGACCATCAAACTTTATGAATAATTTAAAAAGTTCTTTAGAAATAAAAAATATATCTAAAACTTCTTTTTTTATAAATCCTTTTACATCATGTAATATATATGCAAATCAAATAAGAAATCCTTGGAATAAGCCATATTTTTTTAGAGTTGATGGAGTAGGATTTGATACGAGTAAGACTGATGAAGAAACAAAAAAATTAAATGAAACTTTGTTAAATGGAATTAAAAATTCTAAAGGTGTTATTTATCAATCTGAGTTTTCTAAAAAGTTAGCAGAAAAAACACTTGGATACAAACCAAAGAATAGTACTATTATAATCAATGGCACAAACCAGGATATATTTAATAATGAAGGTGATAACCTAAGAAGTGATTTAGATATTCCTGAAAATTCATTAGTTTTTGTCACATCAGCAAAGTGGAGGCCTAGAAAAAGATTAGAAGATACAATAGATTCATTTAAAAGATTTAGAAATGAATACAATAAAGATACGTACTTAATAGTAATTGGATATGAAAACACAGATTCTGAAAACATTATTTATATACCACATATTGAAAATAGTGAACTTCCTAAGTACTTAAGAACTGCAGATATTTATTTGTTTTTAGGTTGGGTGGATCCTTGTCCAAATTCTGTTGTAGAAGCTATTTCTTGTGGATTGCCTGTTATTTGTACAAATATAGGTGGAACTAAAGAAATTGTAGAGTTAACAAATTCTGGAATAGTTGTAAATACGGATCCTGAATATGATTATTCATTTGTAAATTTAAATATTCCTCCTAAAGTAGACATAAACTTAATTGTTAAAGCAATGTTGAAAATGAGTTCAAATATTAATAAATATAAAGAACATTTAGATGCATCTAAAATTGATATAAATTATGTTTCTTCAAAATATTATCAATTTATGAAGAAAACATTAAAAGGAATATAAATGAAAAAAGTATTATTATTATCTTATAGATTAGGATATGATTCATTATTATATTGGGATAGTATATTAACTTCATTAGGAAAAAAGTTTAATTTAAAAGTATTTACTGCAAATGACGTTCAAACAACAAACGACAATTCGATAATGACTGAAAATAAAATTACTCATCTAAAATATCATAAAAATCCAACACATAAAGATGGCAAGCTATATTTCTTTCCTTTACCATTTTTTATAAAAGATATTGTTAAATATAAACCTGATGTAATAGTTCTTAATGAATTTAATCTTGCAAATTTTTATACCTTAATTTTTAGATTTTTATATAAAAATACAAAATTTTTATTATTAGTTGAAAGTGATCCTGGATTAGGTATAAATAAATTTAAGAAGAATTCTATTCGTTACTATTATAGAAAATTTATTGCGAATAATGTTGACTTAATTCAAACAAATAATGAATTAGGTAAAAATTACCTTATAGATCATTTAGACATTTTAGTTAATAAAATTATTACAAAACCATATTTGATGTCAATGCCTGAATTTAATTCAGGTATTCCTATAAAATTAACAAAAAAAATTAATTTTCTTTTTGTTGGTCAAATTATACAAAGAAAGGGAATTAATTATTTTTTAGAGTCTTTAATATTATTAGAAAAAAAATTGAAGGAAAGAATTGAAGTTACGATAATTGGTGATGGTGATTTAAAAGATGATCTAGAAATATTTATTAAGAAAAACAATTTAAGTTTTGTAAACTTTACAGGTAAAATTCCATTTGAAGAACTCAGTAGTTATTATATTAATGCAGATTATTTTGTTTTACCAACCTTACATGATTATAGAGCACTAGTAGGATTTGAAGCATTGTTTTTTGGATGTGCCATAATAGATAGTATTTATGATGGTGCAAGATTTGAGGTTGTAGAAGAAGGAATAAATGGATTTATTATAGATCCTTTGGATATTGAAAAATTTAAAAATACACTAGAAAAAATTATATTAAATCCTAATATGATTGAAGTATTTAAAAGAAAATCATTAGAGAAATCAAAAGAATTTAATATAGATAAGTGTAATAGTAATCTTATAAACACTATATCAAATATGTAGGAGGATTAAGATGAAAAAATTGTATTTACTTTTTTATTATTTAGTAGTGAAAAACTTACCAATGCAACCAATGCCAGGATGGAGGTTATTTGAGAAAATAAGGTATTTTTTTGTAAGTAGAATTATTCTTAAATGTGGTAAAAATGTTAGAATAAATGCTAATTGTTATTTTGGTGATGGGAATAGATTAAAAATTGGTGATAGAACATTATTAGGACATAATGCTAGAATGGGTGGGAAAATAACGTTGGGGAATGATGTTATAATGGCACCAGATATTATAATGATGGCAGTATCTCATGAATATAAAGATATAAAGATACCTATCAATCAACAGGGTGCAAAAGAAGAAAAAGAGATAATTATAGAAGATGATGTTTGGTTAGGAACTAGGGTAATAGTTATGCCAGGTGTAAAAATAGGTGCACATTCAATTGTTGGCTCAGGTGCTGTTGTAACAAAGTCATTCCCTGAATATAGTATCATAGGTGGAATTCCTGCTAAATTTATTAAATCTAGGATTGATAATGAGCTTTCTTGAACTTTTTTTTAACGTATTAAATAAAAATAATATTGAATATTCTGTATTACGTAATTATGAAGGGCTTCCAGCATCATTAAATGGTAGTGATTTAGATATATTAATTTCAAAACACGAAACAAAATCTTTTTATGAATTATTAGATAAAGTTTTACTAGATACAAATGGTAAAATAATTACTAAATATGGTAAATTAACTCCAAGAGTCTGTGTAAGTGGATTTTATAACAATGAATATTTTGGTGTACAATTTGATGTTCATGAAGGTATATTACCTTACAAAATATATGAAATGTTTCCTATTGATTTTTTAATAACTAGATCTAAAATTCATAATGAGATTAAAGTAGCTAATGATGATGATGCTTCAATTTTAGCCTTTTTAAAAGAAATTTTAAATAATGGTATATGTAAAGAAAAATATTTTAAAGAAGCTAAAAAATCATGGAATAAAAATAGTATTTATAAAAATGAACTATCAAAAATTTATACTGAAAAATTCATTTTCTTAATTGAAGAAATATTTTGTAAAGATTTTGATATTCAAAAAATAAATAAGTTATCAGAATTAGGAAGAAAATCTATCGTAAATAGTTTTTCAAAAAAAATAAAAGTTTTACTTTCAAATACAGAAAGAATTAATAGGTTTTTTAAGACACCAGGATTTACTATAGCTATTTTAGGTACAGATGGAGCAGGAAAATCAACTATAATTGATAATATTTGGGAACCACTTAATGAATCTATGCATAATTCAATGTATTATGAACATATGCGGCCAAATTTGATTCCAAATATAGCTCAACTTTTTGGTAAAAAGAAAGAGACAATTCCTGTAACAAATCCTCATAAATCAAAACCATCAGGAACGATTGGATCATTAATTAGACTTTCTTACTATACTGTTGATTATACTTTCGGTTATTTTTTAAAAGTTTATAAAATGAATGTAAAGAAATCTTCAATTTGGATTTTTGATAGGTATTTCTATGATTATTTAATAGATCAAAGAAGAGCAAGAATAAAATTACCAGAGTCAATTATAAAAATGATATCATTTATAATTCCGAAACCTGATTTAATAATTTGTTTAGGAACTGATGCAAAAAAAATTCATGAAAGAAAACCTGAATTAACATTAGAAGAAGTTGAAAAACAAGTTAGTAAATTAAAAGAATTTAGTTCAAAAACAAAGAATACTTTTTGGATAGATACAGGCTGTAGTATTGATGAAAGTTCATTGGAGTGTTTTAATCTGATTATTTCGAATATGGCTAATAGGTATAAATAATGGAAATAAATAATTTTTATTCATCAAATACTTATATCTATTTACCAACAAAAAAGAACCTTAAAGTAGTTTTATCTATTGATAATTCTACAATATCGAAGAATGCATTTAAGCTTTATAATCCATTTTCTAAAAAGGCGATTTTATTTAAAAAAGTAATGAATATTTTATATACTAAATTTAATTTTTTTACTAAGTTTATTTTATCTGAGAAAAGAAATCAATCTGAATTTATTGATTATTTAGAAAAAAAGTTAAATACTAAACTAATAGTATCAATTTATTTTGCCACGTTAAAAGATAAAGTTGTATTGCAACTACAAGATAAAAATGCAAAGATAATTGGGTATTTAAAATTTCCTTTAAATAATATTGGATTAAAACATATCCAAAATGAAATCAATGCTATAGAAATTTTATCAAAAAAAGATATTGTAGAATCTGCAATACTTGTAGATGAGTATGAAGGAAATCCTTTTATATTATTAAAAGAAATTGATGGAACTATAGGAATTGTAGAAAGAATAAATCTTAATAAAATTTTAAATAAGTTAGAAAATGATCAAACTTACTTATTATCAGAACATCCAAGAGTAATTGAACTAGAAGAAAGATTGACTAAACATGATTTTCATAAATATATTAAAATTATAAATGATATTAAAAAAAGATCTACATCAAATTATAAACTGGTATATGAACATGGAGATTTTACTCCATGGAATATAGTTGAAACTAATAATAAATTTGTAGCCTTTGATTATGAATACTTCTTAAAAGATGGTTTAGAATACTTGGATTTGATTAAATACTATTATCAAGTAGGTAAATTATTAAATAATCTAAATAATCATGAATTAATTTCTTTTATCAAAAAAGAGATTAATATTAATGAAATTGAATTATTATTAAAAATATTCCTTATAAAAGAGATATTAAGAGATACAGAAGAAAATGAATCTTTTTCATATGAAGAAAATATATTAGAACTATTGGAGAAAAAATGAATATCTTTTTAGGTGTATATGCTTGTGAACCCAACAATGGGAGTGAACCAGAAGTTGGTTGGCAAATGGTTAACCAAATTGCTAATCTCTTAGTAAATGATAATATATATGCAATAACAAAAAAGAATAATAAAGAGGCTATAGAAAAAGAAGGTTATCCTAGTAATATTAAGTTTTTTTACTATGAACCACCTAAATGGCTGACATTTTGGAAAAAAGGTGGTAGAGGAATTAGAACATATTATTATTTATGGTCAATTGGAGCAGCCTTATATATGAAGAAACAGAACATAAAATTTGATATAGTTCATCACATTACTTTTGTAAATGATTGGCTACCTAGTTTTTATTTTTTATTAAAGTCATCTAAAAAGACTAAATTTATTTGGGGACCAAATGGAAGTAATGATCCAATTAGTTTTAAGTTTTTGGATACTAAAAAATTAAAACTACAAGAATTAATAACAAATTTCTTAAAAATATCTTTTAGGACCTTCGATCCTTTTTTCCATATTTGTAAATATAAAGCTGATTGTATTATCGGAATCAATAAGAATGTGAAATCTAAACTAAATATTACAAAAAAATATTTTATTGCAGAACCTGCAATTGCCGTTGAAAAAAGCTTTATTGAAAAATGTGAAATTAATAAAAATATAGATACTGAATTCTCTTTAATTTCAGTTGGAAGACTTGTTCATATAAAAAATTTTAAATTAACTATATTATCTTATAATAAATTTCTTAAAAATAATCCTGATATCAAAAATTCAAAACTTGTTATTGTTGGAGATGGCCCAGACAAAAACAAACTAAAGAAATTAGCTAGTTCTTATGATATAGAATCAAATATTAATTTTATAGGAAAAATACCATTAAATGATGTTCAAAAACATCTATCTAAATCAAATTTGTTCTTTTTTCCTACACTTGAAAACGCAGGATTTGTAACTATTGAAGCTATGGCAAATTCACTGCCAGTGCTTGCTATGAAATATGGAGGACCAGAGCAGTTTGTAATAAATAATAGAGAAGAACAACTTGTTGATGAAAATTTACCCTATGATAAACTTATAAATGAATTTGCAAAAAAAATAGAATATTTTTACGATAATAAAGTAATTACTGAAAATATTGGCAAACAAAATAAACAAGACATTATAGATAATTTTACATGGGAAGCTAAAGCGCAAAAAATGGTTAATTTATATAAAGAGTTATTAGATGAAGCCTAAACTATTGTGTATACTTCATCGTTCACCACCAGCTCATGGTGCAGCAAAAGTTGGTGATTTTATCGGTAAAAGTGAAAAATTAAAAAAAAACTTTGATTGTAAATTTATCACTATAAAGTCATCAGATACTATTGGAGATATAGGAAAAGTAAATATAAAAAAACTATATTTAGTAGTAGAATTATTTGTAAAAGTTTTGTTTGCTTTACTTGTATTTAGACCTCAAAAGTTGTATTTTACTTCATCTATAAGTGGTGTTGCTTTTTATAGGGATTTACTTGTGTCATTACTTTGGAAAGTTTATAAAGTATTTAAACCTTTAGAAGTTTATCATCACTATCATACAAAAGGTATCGATAGCTTTGTTTCAAGTTCTGATAGAAATCTAAAGCTTACAAGTTTTTTTATAAAAGATGTAAATATGATTTTGTTAAGTCCTTTACTTGAAAAAGATTTACAAAAGGTCGATTCTTATAAAAGAATTATATTTTTGCCAAATGGTGTAGAAGACAGTATAAAAAATGATGATATAAATACATACTTAGAAAATAAGTATTTAAAAATAGAAAAGATACAAACTCTTTATTTAGCTCATATGATGAAAGAAAAAGGTTATTGGGATGTTTTAGAATTGGCTTTGAAAACAAAAGATCAAAATATTCATTATCATTTTGCAGGATCATGGAAAAGTGAAGAAAACAAAGTAGAGTTTTTTGATTTTGTAAAAGAGCATAATCTTGAAGAAAATATAACTCATCATGGATTTGTATCTGGAGAAGAAAAAAGTGATTTATTTAAAAAAGCTCATATACTTTTATATCCATCTAAAAATGATGCCTTTCCTCTTACTCTTTTAGAATCACTATCTTATGGTGTTCCAGTATATGCAAGTAATGAGGGTTCTATTTCTTATATATTAGATGAAAAATCTGGCGAAATTATCTCAGAAGATAAAGATATTAGTGCTAACATAAATGATGTTTTATCAAAGTTTGTAAACAAAGATACTGCAATATACTGTAGAAAAAGATTTGTTGAAAACTTTAGCTTAGAACAGTTTGAAGAAAACTTGCTTGAGGTTTTAAAATGAGTGATTTAATCATCTATCAAAATGGTGAGTTGGAGATAAATGTTTCACTTAAAAATGAAACTGTTTGGCTAAATAGAAATCAAATTGCTGAGCTATTTAATAGAGATGTTAAAACTATAGGCAAGCATATCAACAATGTTTTTAAAGATGGAGAATTAGAAAAGTTTTCAGTTGTCGCAAATTTTGCGACAACTGCATCAGATGGAAAAACATACAATGTAGAACATTATAACTTAGATGTTATTATTTCTGTTGGGTATCGAGTAAAATCTAAAAAGGGTGTTCACTTTAGACAATGGGCTACAAAAGTTTTAAAAGAGTATATTTTTAATGGATTTGTAATAAATTCTGAAAAAATAACTCAACAAAGACTTTTATTGTTAGAAAATGATGTTTCATTTATAAAAACACATGTTCAAGATAATTCACTTAAATTAAAAAAAGGTATATTTTATGATGGACAAATATTTGATGCTTATGTTTTTATATCTGCTTTGATAAGAAGTTCCTTAAACTCAATACTTCTAATAGATAACTACATTGATGAATCAGTTTTAACATTGTTTTCAAAGAATAGAGATATCCAAATAGAAATATATACTCAAACAATAACTAAACAACTTAAGTTAGATATAGAAAAATATAACAAACAATATCATAATCTTACAATCAAGCAAACTAAATCTTTTCATGATAGATTCCTAATAATAGACAATAAAGAAGTTTATCATATAGGTGCAAGTCTTAAGGATTTGGGAAAAAAAGTATTTGCATTTAGTAAGATAGATATATCTATTGATAATATTAAAAAAGGTTTGAAATGAAAATAATGAATTATGAAGTTTTTACAGATAATTTAAATAGCTTAGATTTATCAAAAAGACAAGTGATAAACACTATCAATCCACACTCTTATGTAACAGCAAAAGATGATAAAAACTTTTTTGAAGCATTAGATAAAAGTGATTTACTTATACCTGATGGTAGTGGTATTATAATAGCAGCAAAGCAAATAAACAAACAAAATATCAAAAAAATAGCAGGTGCTGACTTACATAAGTTTTTACTTGAAGAAATGGATAAAAAGAACGGAAAAGTTTTTTATATGGGTGCATCGCAAAAAACACTAGATAAGATTCAAGAGAAGATAAAAGTAGAATATCCAAATATCATAGTTGATAGTTATTCTCCACCTTTTAAGCCAGAGTTTACAGATGAAGAAAATCAAGAGATTATAAATAGAGTAAATACGTTCAAACCTGATGTTTTATTTATAGGTATGACTGCTCCAAAACAAGAAAAATGGCTACATCAACATAAAGATGATTTAGAATTTACTATATCTTCATGTATTGGTGCTGTGTTTGACTTCTATGCAGGAACTGTTGAGCGACCAAAACAAATATGGATAGATTTAAATCTAGAATGGCTAGGTAGACTAGTAAAAGAACCTAAAAGAATGTGGAGAAGAAACTTTGTTTCTACTCCTTTATTTTTATTTGATTTGCTTCTATTTAAATTTGGGATTAAAAAATAATTGATTAATATCCATAATATTTTAAATAGTAGATTACTATATTTACTTGTATTTATATTTATTTGCTTTATGGCTTTTTCGCCTATTCAAATAAATACAGGTACAAATCCTTTTCATATAGATAAAGCTAAACATCTTTTAGCTTTTTTTGTATTGGCTTTTATAATAGACAGAACTTTCTTATTTATTAACTTATATATAAGAATTTTTATCTTAGTTGTATTTGCTTTTATGATTGAAGTTATTCAGAGTTTTATTGGTAGAGAGTTTAGTATTTGGGATTTTGTGTTTAGTGTATTGGGTGTATTTGCATATTTAGTATTAAAAAATATTATCAAGAAATAAGCTTGTATGATGATATTTTTTAGCATTATTAAGCTATAATGAGCAAAATTATTAAAATAAAAAGGAAAAACAAATGGCAGAAAACAAAGAACAAAAAGTAGCCCTAATCACAGGAATCACAGGACAAGATGGTTCGTATCTTGCTGAATTCTTACTAAAAAAAGGTTATATAGTTCATGGAGTAAAAAGAAGATCATCACTATTTAATACAGATAGAATAGATCACCTTTACCAAGATCCACATGTAGAAAATAGAAACCTTATTTTACACTTTGGAGATATGACTGATTCTATGAACTTAACTAGAATTATTCAAGAAGTTCAACCTGATGAAATCTATAACTTAGCTGCCATGAGTCATGTTGCTGTATCTTTTGAAACTCCTGAATATGTTGCAAATGCAGATGGAACAGGAACACTAAGAATCCTTGAAGCTGTTAAATTATTAGGCTTGACTTCTAAAACTAGAATATACCAAGCATCTACTTCTGAACTTTATGGAAAAGTACAAGAAACTCCACAAAGTGAAACAACTCCTTTTTATCCAAGATCTCCATATGCAGTAGCTAAAATGTACGCATACTGGATTACAGTAAACTATAGAGAAGCTTATGGTATGTATGCTTGTAATGGTATTTTATTTAATCACGAATCTCCTGTTCGTGGTGAAACATTTGTTACTAGAAAAATCACAAGAGCAGCTTCTAAAATAGCACTAGGTTTACAAGATAAACTTTACCTTGGAAACTTAGATGCAAAAAGAGACTGGGGACATGCAAAAGATTATGTACGAATGATGTGGATGATACTTCAAGCTGACGAACCAGAAGATTGGGTAATTGCAACAGGACAAACTACAACTGTAAGAGACTTTGTTACTATGGCATTTAAATACGCTGGAATTGAATTAGAATTCAAAGGAACAGGTGTTGATGAAAAAGCATATGTTCTTTCTTGCTCAAATCCTGATTATCAAGTAGAAATTGGAACAAATGTAGTTGAAGTTGATCCAAAATATTTCAGACCAACAGAAGTTGATTTACTTCTTGGAGATCCTTCAAAAGCAGAAACAAAACTTGGATGGAATAGAGAATACCAATTAAAAGAATTAGTAGATGATATGATGGAATCAGATCTTAAACTAATGACAAAAGATGTATATCTACAAGATGGTGGATATAAAACATTAAGTTACTTTGAGTAGAAAGAAATTATAAATTATGATAAATAAGAATTTAAAAATATATATAGCAGGACATAGAGGGTTAGTTGGTTCTGCAATAGTTAAAAACCTTGAATCAAAAGGTTATACAAACTTAGTATATAAAACTCATAAAGAACTAGATTTAACTTCTCAAATAGAAGTAGAAAAATTCTTTGAAGAAGAAAAACCAGAATATGTAATCCTTGCTGCTGCAAAAGTAGGAGGTATTGTTGCAAACAATACGTATAGAGCAGATTTTATATATGAAAATATAGCTATTCAAAATAATGTGATTCATCAATCTTATTTAAGTGGAGTAAAAAAACTGCTCTTCTTAGGTTCAACATGTATTTATCCTAAAGAAGCTCCTCAACCAATGTCTGAGAATTGTTTATTAACAAGTCCTTTAGAATATACAAACGAACCATATGCAATAGCTAAAATAGCAGGTATAAAAATGTGTGAGTCTTATAACTTACAATATAACACAAATTTTATTTCTGTAATGCCCACAAATCTTTATGGACCAAATGATAATTTTGATTTAGAAAAGTCTCATGTCTTACCTGCACTTATTAGAAAGATATATCTAGCTAAACTTTTAAATGAAGGTAAAACTGAAGAAGTTCTAAAGGATTTAAATATGGCTACTTTAGAAGAAGCTAATAACTATCTTGAAAAGTTTGGTGTAAATAAAAATTCAGTTGAAATTTGGGGTTCAGGAAAACCAAGACGAGAGTTTTTATATTCTGAAGATATGGCAGATGCCTGTGTTTTTTTGTTGGAAAATAGAGACTTTAAAGATACATATTCAACAGATTCAAAAGAGATACAAAATACACATATCAATATAGGAACAGGTGCAGATATTTCTATTAAAGAGTTATCACAGCTTATTCAAGAGATTGTTGGATTTAAGGGTGAACTAGTATTCAATACAGATAAACCAGATGGTACAATGGTTAAGTTGACTGATCCATCTAAGCTTCATAGTTTAGGGTGGAAACACAAGATTGAGCTTGAGGATGGTGTTAGAACTATGTTTGAATGGTATTTAAAATCTAAGTAATGTTTTTAAAGAAAGATGTTTTTAGTACAGTTATTAAAAATACACCATTGATTTCTATTGATTTAATAATAGAAAATGATAAAGGTCAAATACTATTAGGTAAAAGAGTAAATGAACCTGCTTTTGGATATTGGTTTGTTCCTGGTGGTAGAGTATTTAAAGATGAAAGTTTAGATGATACATTTCAAAGAACTGTAAAAGAAGAACTTAATCTAAATATTCAACGAAAAGATGCAATATTTGATAAAACATATGAACATTTTTATGAAAACAATGTTTTTAATGATAGGTTTTCAACACACTATATAGTTTTAGCACATAGAATAAAAATAGATACATTACCAATGGTAAATAATCAACATAGTGATTATAAATGGTTTGAAGTAGATGAATTACTTCAAGATAAAAATATTCATAAATATATAAAGGATTATTTTAGATGACAAATATAATATTATGCGGGGGAAGTGGAACAAGATTATGGCCAATAAGTAGAACACTGATGCCAAAACAGTTTAATAAACTCTTTGATAATAAATCATTGTTTCAATTAACGGTTGAAAGAAACTCTAAAGTATGTGATAGTCAATTTATAGTTTCAAATACAGAACAATATTTCCTTTCAGTTGATCAACTAGAAGAACTTAATAAAACTAATAATAAATACCTTTTAGAACCTGTAGGTAGAAATACAGCACCAGCTATTGCTCTTGCTTGTATGGCCTTAGATAAAGATGAAGTAGTGTTAGTAACTCCATCAGACCATTTAATCAAAGATGAAATAGAATATAAAAAAGTGTTAGATAAAGCAAAAGAACTAGCAAGTAAAGATAATCTTGTAACATTTGGTATAACTCCAGACTTTGCAGAAACAGGATTTGGTTATATTGAAGTAGAAGAGAATGAAAAATACCCCACTCATACTTTAGCATCGGGGACATCGGCATTCGCTGTGAATCAGAATGATGAGGAAGTACCTTTAGGGTATAGTGCCAGAGATGTAAAAGCTTTTCATGAAAAACCTGATTTACAAACAGCTACAAAATATCTTGAAGATGGAAATTATTATTGGAATTCTGGAATGTTCTGTTTTAAAGCAGGTGTATTTTTAGATGAACTAAAAAAATACTCTTCTGAAGTTTATGAAACATCAGTAAAAGCATTAGAAAATTCTTCTGATGGTGAGATGATAAGAATCAAACATGATGATATGATAAGTATTCCTGAAGATAGTATAGATTATGCCGTAATGGAAAAGTCTAAAAAAGTAAAAGTAGTACCATCAGATATAGCTTGGAGTGATGTAGGAAGCTTTGATGCTCTTTTTGAAGAACTTCCAAAAGATGAAAATGGTAATACTTTAAATGATAAACATATATCAATTGATAGTAAAAATAATCTTATCCATGGTCAAAATAAATATATTGCTACAATAGATGTAGAAGATTTAATAGTAGTTGATACAGGAGATGCTCTTTTAGTAAGTAAAAAAGGAAGCTCACAAAAAGTAAAAAAAGTAGTATCTAAACTAAAAGATATGGA